>Ga0214542_1010199_pt1 | contig 13890 bp, 9 predicted proteins | sample CNSS1metaG_FD_160096 | JGI IMG/M metagenome (GOLD analysis project Ga0214542, IMG submission 160096) | Root nodule microbial communities from cowpea collected in UCLA plant growth center, Los Angeles, California, USA - CNSS1 | ecosystem: Host-associated > Plants > Roots > Nodule | place: USA...
TTGTTTTTTTTTTCTTTCACTCTTCTACTTCCATGCTTTTAGACTTAGTGATATTTTAATTTATTTTATTTTGTAATTTATAATTTTGTTAGGGTTTGAATAATAACTTATGTTTTATTTATTATTTATTTAACTTATATTTACATGAATATTTATTTTTTGTTTATATATTTTTTATTGTTATATTTTTGTGTGTTTTAATTATTATTCGTTTAAATTTACTATTTATTTATTGTGTTTTTGTTTTATATTTTTGAATGAATATTTTTATTGTTTATTGATTTAATTTTATTTATTTTGATTTTTTTATGGTTGAGTGTTTACGTATATTTTATTTTTTTTATACTTATTTAATTGTTTGAGGAATATTTTAATTTTTTTATATTTATTTTATTTTATAAAAAGTGGTATTGATTACTAATGTTAGATTATAGGTGATTAAAATTATCTAAGATGGACGATCTCCCTTTAAATTTCATGGATTCACAAGTAAATTTGAGTTTCATCTTAGATTTCTCTTCTTTTATAAATGAGATGAGTGATAGAGACTATACAAATAAAATTATAATTATTTATAAATAAAATTAATTAATAATGTCATTACGGAACACGTCATTACGTTATTACGGAAGTGGAACTCGCGTACGGAAGTCACGCCACACTCTACGGAAGTCATATGCTCTTACGGAAATCAATAATGTTTACTTTCACGAAACTCAGTTTTAACTACGGAAGTCGACTTCCGTAAGTGCCATTTTTTTTGCGTGGTCTACACTTTCGAACCTGGTTTTATGGAAGTCCACGACTTTCGGGTTTGTGTTTTTACAAATGTATATTCAAATAAAAAAAAAAAAACTACATACAGCAAACATGGCAGAAACAATCAAAAAATTAAAAAATTAAAATATACAACAGGGATAGGTTTACTTACCTGTTGGAGAGGAATGGTGAAGGGAAGAGGGAGAGCGGACAAAAAAATAGAAGGAGTGGGGCACGACAGTGAGACACGGTAGAGAGGTGAGTGGGGCAGATGAGAGATTAGGGGTGTGTGGCAGCTAGGATTGAGTGAAAACAAGTAAAACATTAAATAGGAGAGAGAAATATAGATTAATTGATTTAAAATTTAAAAATACTAAAAGGGTAGTTTTGGAATTTATGAAAAGTTTGGAGGTGCAGAAGAAATATTAGGGGTGCAGGAAGAAAACCCCTAAGTTTAAATATTCAATCCGACCCAGTTTTTTTGGATTTGACTCGTTTTGATATTTTCTAATTTTAGTATTCATTAATTTTAATTAATTTGATATTTTTGTTAATATTATTTAAATAATTAACGGACAATGAATAATCACTATCATGTATTATATATAAATTATAATTGTATCAGCTGTCAGAAATTCTGAGTTGTCTTTCTCTTTTACTTTATGGGTTCAAATATAGTCTAGTGATTAAAAAACTAACATTATTAGTAAATTATAATGAAATTATTTTGTTAGCATAATTTACTTTTGTGTAGCCAAGATCTAGTTGTTTGGCCCTAAGAATTATATGCCCGAATATATAATGGAGCCACAATTGCTATAATATATAAAGGAATAGAATCATGATCCCACTTTGTCGACCTGCTTCCATATTTAACTATTGAAAGATGATAAACGTTACTTTCAACAACAATTCAAGAACAGTAAAAGAAATAATAATAGGTTAAATATAGAAAAATAATTTTAAGTCAATCTAAGATATATAATTAACTTTAAAGATCCAAAATCTATAGTAAATATTTGTTTAAGTCCACATCTTGTTAAAATCTGTAATTGAAAAGAGAAATTCTTGGATCAATAACTTATGACTTTATTTTTTGAAAAAATTACATGAAATCATTTCATTTTATATTCTATTACATTTTGTTATATATATATATATAATAGATAATAGATAGACAGAAAAAAAAAATATGAATAAAATAAAATAACAAGTTCTTTATCACATATATTTTATATCATTCATATTTTTACAATTTTTACAAAATTTTAATACTTATAATATTTCATATTATAATATATGATGCTTAATATTTTATACTGTAATATCACTTTTAGAATTTTATAAGTCCGCACAATTAAGTTCTTATCAAGTTCTGAAAATCAAATTGCAAACTTAAATTGCGAACTTAAACACAAATATTTACTGCACATTAATAATATTAACTATAACGGAGAAACAAAGAATGTTATGAACTCAAATTTTAAGGGCATTAACTCATAACTAATTTTAAGGATATAAAAAATCACATCTGGTGCATGAAACGAACTATATCAGTAAATACGTTGGTCTTAAATCAGAAAGGTTAAAATTCTTATTTGGTCCAGGTTTTTGTTGAAAAATCTCAAATAGGTCCTAAGATTTTTTTTAGTCTCAATTAGGTCCATATTTTTGAAAATGTGTAACAATTAGGCCCATTCTGTTAGTATAGAGTTAACGGTGTTAAAGATGTGCCACGTGTCAGCTCCACATTTTTTTGAATTTTTTTGAATTTTTTTGAATTTTTTTAAAATTTTTTTAATTTTTTTAATTTTTTTTTTGAATTTTTTGATTTTTTTTTGAAAATTATTCATGCCACGTGTCACGTCAGTATTGTGCCACGTGTCAAGTCAGTAAGGTGACACGTGTCAAATAATTGTCTGAATCTCAATTTGGTCCATATATTTGTTATTTTTATTACATTTCAGTCAATTTTTTTAAAATTTTTTAAATATTTTTATTTTAACTTTTTACAAAATTGTTTTAAAATTTTATATTTAAATTTATAAAATTGTTAATTTTAAACCAACTCTAACATTTGTATATAAATTATTTAAAACAATTTTGTAACAAGTTAAAATAAATATTTTAAAATTTTAAAACAAAATATAAAATAAACTTAATATTATTAAATTGTTTAATAAAAATATCATTATAAAATTTATATAAAAGTTAAATTTGATTTCAATTTGAAAATGATAAAATTGAAAATTAAAAAAAAAAAATGGACTGAAATATAATTAAAATAACAAATATATGGACCAAATTGAGATTCAAACAATAACTTGACACGTGGCATGAATAATTTTCAAAAAAAATTTAAAAATTAAAAAAAAAATTAAAAAAAAAATTAAAAAAAAAATTAAAAAATTCAAAAAAATGAGAAGCTGACACGTGGCATATCCTTAACACCGTTAACTCTATACTAACGGAATGGAATGAGCCTAATTGTTACACATTTTCAAAAATATGGACCTAATTGAGACTAAAAAAAATCTTAGGACCTATTTGAGATTTTTCAACAAAAACATGGACGAAGGGAGTATTTTAACCAATCAGAAAATAGTTTTTTATATCTAAATTTTGACAACATTTTATTATAATTTAAAATAATATTTTCTGAATAATTTTCTATTTTTTCAATTTTTTATATTTTAAAATCACTTAAAAAATTTGACGTCAAATTATAAAAAAAAAATTATCAGAATTTAATTTTCAAAATATCAGTCCTTTTACCTTATCAAATTATACAAACTATATAAAAAATAAAGAGCGTACTGAGTTCATTATTCCTCCCTCCAGACAGAATTATTGGACTGGACAGTGCGTGGAAGCTACTGTGGTCCATAAAAATAGACATCTCTGAGTATAGCACCATTGAAATTACCTTGAGTGTGTCCTCCTATATTATTAATCAACCCCGTGGCTTGTGCAGCTGTATGAATCACAGCCACAGTTTGTGCAGCTTTGTTAATGGCTTTCTTAGCTTTTCCAGAAGGTGGTGTGCAACCGTACTCATCTCTTTTCAACAGTGTGTATCTTTGGGCTTCAAATTCACTTTCAGCATTTTCAGTCAACCCTTTCGGTGGCTCCCCTGACACCTCTCGCTTACTCGCCAAACCTAGTTTCTCCGTCAACAGCAAAGACTCACCCATCCAAGGACCATTGAATCCCACGCTAAGTCCTGTCTCTTTATTACAATGAATGTTCACAAAATATTTAAGCAGCGCTTTATCACCAACATCATAAAAATAGCCAAGCTCCCAAAATGTTCTCTCCATCATACGATCTAGCTTTTGTTCTGTGGGCTTCAAATAAATAATAGATGGTCTGTTGTCACACCAATACGTGAACGCTGCAGATTCACCCCACACGAATGGAGTTACATCCCCTTGTTGAGAAACTACGATTTCCCCGAACTTGCAATCGCCTCTGCTGTCTCTTAGAGCACTGATCTTCACATGACATCGTGCTTGATGGATTTTACACATGTCGCTAGCAAGTCTACATAGTACCATGTCTGTATCCACGCTCAATCGTAAAATACTGCTTCTGAATACATCCTCGACTGAAGTGTAAACAAGAGCGTATTCCTCAGCAAATTCTGAACTTGACCATTTGTAAAGCTCGATCTTCACAGATTTGTTCAATGATGATTTTCCCATAGAGGATATTGTTTCTTTGAATGATGAGTTTCCCATGGAGGATATTGTTTCTTTGATAGATATAACTATGTCACTCAAGGTTGCTGCATCATGGGCAACGCGTATCATATATATATAATTGGATAATGATATTTTTTCAAACAAAATTACAAGAAAGTTTGACAAATTAGTTTTTTTAAGATAAAAAAATAATACTTTATTTCTTTATTTTTATTAAAAAATAAAAAATTAATCTATTTTATTTTATTTATAGAAATTTTGTCAAATTTATTAAAAAACAATTTACCAATAAATAATTTTCTTATATAATTTTTAAGGACCAGGGTGATATTATATTAATATACTTTAATCGAATTAATTATAAAAGTAATTATTTTATTAGTAAATGAAAATGTCTTGTTTTTAGTTCTTTTAAAACCGTCCTGCACTAAACACACATGCATATTTTATTAGGAAAATGCTTTCTATAATTTTGTGTATTATATTGTTACGTGGGATCAACTGTTAATCTGATTAACGATACTATATAATTTGCTTTGTGTATATATTATCAGTCATTTTAGAATGAGGTTGTTTTGTTTTCATATTACTTTTTTATTTTCAAAGAATAATGTTGGCATATATACGGTACCACAAAGATAAGGGAATCGAATCTTAACCATGCGGTTTATCTATCTTCTTCCTTGCTTTCACAATTGAAAATGTGCTTCATGTTTTGAGGTCTTGAGTAAGAAATCCAATTATGTCAACAGATCAGAGTATTGGGAGAATTTCGAATAACTTTTGATACATTATAACGAAAAAATTTCGATTGATTTTTTTTTTGGAAGATAGATATCACCATATAGGCACGTCAATTGTGTGAGCTCATACCCCTGTAGGTGAACGATTAAGAAAAAGATTTACGCACTCTAAATAAAACATCATTCCTTAATTTCAATAACATTTCAAATTTCTTACCGTATTTTCCTTTTCGTGATTAATATGAGGCTTAATTAATGTTTTGGTCATCTAATTTTTTGGTTCGGTTCATTTTGGTTTCTTTATTTTGTTTGGTTTAATTTGGTCTTTGAATTCTTTTAAAAGGTTCAATTTCGTTCCTGCCGTTAAGTTGATGTTAACACCGTCTTCGTACATAACACATGTCATTTTGTGAAATTTTGAATTTTTTTTCATTTTTTTTGAAATTTTAAAAAGTAAATAAACTGTAACATGTCACTTTATGGTTGTGAGACATGTCAATTTAAGAATTTTTTATTTTTTATTTAAAAAAACATATACTGTCACATGGCAGGTCACGATCGTGTCACATGTCAAACTAATATTGGTTGTTTTCAATTTAGTACCCCTATTTGAGATTTTGGTTCAATTTTGTTCCCCAATTTTTTTAAAATGATTCAATTTTGTCCTATCCAATGTGAGACTAAATTAATAATTAAGATTAATTATAACTTATGTATTTATGTTAAAATAATATTTTATCATTTATACATCAAATTACTCTCTAAATACTCATGTTATTTTATTTCTTACATCTTTTTCACTTGTAAATTTTCACACTTGAAAATAATAATTTGAATAGTTAGGTAGAGTAATTTGATTTATAAATATATTAAAAATTATTTTAACATGTATATATAAGTTGTAATTAAACTTAATTACTAATTTGGTCTCAAATTAGAGAGGACAAAATTGAATCATTTAAAAAATCGGGGGACTAAATTGAATCAAAATTGTAAATAGAGGAACTAAATTGAAAACAATCAATATTAGCTTGACACGTGACACAATCGTGATCTGCCACATGGCAGGTTTTTTTTTAATAATAAATAAAAAATAAATAAAAAGTTCTTAAATTGACACGTGTCATAACCATAAAGTGACATATGGCAGTTTATTTTTTTAAAAAAAAATTTTTGAAAAAATTTAAAAAATTAAAAAAAAAGTTAAAATTTTTAAAATTTCACAAGATGACATGTGACATGTACAGAGACGGTGTTAATGTCAACTTAACGGCATGGACCAAATTGAACATTTTTAAAGAATTAGATGACCAAATTGAATAAAAAAAAAATAAGAGGATGAAAATGAACCTAACCAACAAATTAAGGAATCAAAATAGAAATTAAGCCTTAATATAAATGATTAGCAAATTCAACATGGTTAAGCAATATTTTTTTATCAGTAATATACTTTTCCATTATAAAACCAAATAATAAATCTAGAGCTATAATTTACAGCTTTCTCATATACATCCTGATAATTATTTAATAAGTTTATGGTTGGTAGGCTGAATCAAATGTGGTAGGATAGGCATACAAAGGACAAACCTTCTATTTGTTTTGCGACTGTGGTTATTGGAATGCAGTAAAATCTTCTTTCAGCAACAGTACAGGCTTCTGAACTATGGCTTCAATTGCAGTTTTTGGCCTATAGACTTTGGATTCAAATGCAGATTTTGCTACTCAAAGTTGGAAAGGGTACAAAAGGCACAAAAGAAGGAGTTCATGTTGGGTTTATATATTTCATCATATGGATTATAGGCATTTAAAGATTGTGGTTATATATATATATATATATGATGTTGGTTTTATACATATAAAGTATTTGACACTACTTTTATCCAAAAAATCTTAAGACAAGGGTGATATGAACCTTTATTCTTATATAGCGTTTAACTTTGTCTATTTTATCAATGTGGGACTCCACTCTGATACTACTGTTGGGATATGTTTCATATGATTTGATTATAGTTATTGAGAGATTATGGTTCTATATACATGATATAAGTCTTACATGTATAAGGAATTTGACACCACTTTTACTCTAAATCTACAATAGTATTATCGATATTTATTCTTATATAACGTTTAACTTTGTCTATTTTATCTAATATGAGACTTTGACTCACACTTGAATTATTTCCAACATTTCAAACATGTTTTCTGGGAGGGTCATCTGGGAGGGTCATCCATTCTTGTTGGGTGTGCAGACATGCTAATCTTTCTTAAAGTCTTTATGACCACCTGGACTAATCTTTGTTTTTTTGTCTTTTATCCGTGTTGGTCTCTTTAGTTCTTTTTACAATAGGCTCTGGTCTAGTGTCTTTGTTTTGTCACTATGTTTGTGTATTAGTAGAGTAAGATCTTTGCAAGACTTTAAACTTTTCGGTTTATATATAGGTTGAATTACCCCAAGGCTTCTATATTTTAATTCTTTTTTGCTGATTAAAAAAAAGTTTCATCTTATTTCATACCAAAATTAAGTTTTCTGTATTAAGTGATTTTATTAAAATATTTTGTTTTATTTAATCAATACTCAAAATCAACATTCAACAAAATATTTTCAAACGATTAATAGAACAAAAGCAAGTATATATATATATATATATATATATATATATATATATATATATATATATGACCCATCAAACAGGTATAACAAAATGCACTATTCATTTAATTTACAGTAGTATTACATTTGACCTATTATTGACCTGAATGGCAAGAAGAAAGATGAAAAACGAAAACTCAACACAAAGATTTCGAAAGGTAGAAGGAAAGAGAAGATATTGTGAGATCATTTTAACTCTTTTTGCAAAAACAGTTTTAATGAGTCCATTTATTCTTGAGTTAATTTTTACTTTTAAAATGAAGATCTTACATATCTCAATTTCAATTGCAAAGAATATATTACAAATTCTGATAGCAACGTCACATTACAGGAGTTCTAACATATTTATTCCTCTATATGAAGAAGGCAAAAGAATAACTACTTTTGAAATGGAGAGTAAAGAAAATACAACTTTTTTGAAAATTTCGGATTCTTTACTAGCTTAAGAAATCAGCTAGCTTCCATACAACATATTCTTGCTCGTTTATAATTATTAGTTGGTTTATAGAGTTAATAATCCTTTTGAAATACCGTACTATATGGATTTGAATTTGTAATTTGAAAATTACATCACAATTACATCGCTTAAATCAGAAAGTCTTATCTAATTATCAGACTAATTACTTTATCAGCCCACGCTATTAAAAAATAGAAAAATATATTATAAATTACAAAATTATTGATATTATCGTCGAAACATTACCGAAAGAAATAGATTTGTCAATAAATTGAATTTTCGACAATTCCATCAATTAGTTTTTAAATTTTAATTACCGATAGATTTTATCAACATTTTTTTTATATAAATTCATCAGTATATAAATCTTCATAACTGAAGAAATTTTTTGTGGCTAATACAGATTTTCATTACTAATGAATTTTTCATCAGTAAAAATCTATTGGTAATTTAAAGTTTTTATTATCTACAATTTTTTTCATCGATAAGCGAAAAAATTATTGTCCAAATATGAAATATTATAAATTGTCGATGAATAAAATTCATTAATAATTACTTATTTTAAAATTCGTTGGTAATATTTGTTGATAAATTAAAATTTATATTATCGACGAATATTTTTATTGATAAAAAGTGTAACAAAATTTTCACTGAAATTTGACGAGATAAATATTAAGTTGGTGGTAAAAAAAAGAAAAGAAGAAGAAGAAGAAAGAGGAAAAGAAGCATGAAAAAGATAAGGAAGCTGAGGAAGTAGGAGATGTCATAAGTGCAATGACAACATGGTTGTGACGTGACAACAATGGTGGCAGAGTAATGGTGTTGCGACGACATTGTGGTGATATTGTCGCATTAGTGTAGAAGTAGAAAGAGAAAAAAAGAAGAAAGAAGAAAAAGTGAGAGAAGGTAATGGAGAAGAATAAGGAAGAAAAAGTGAACAAGGAGTCATCAACGATGATAAACAGAAGGAAGAAGAACAAATGAAAAGATAAAAGGAAGAAGAAGAAAGGAAGAAAAAGAAGATGAACCAGATCACAATATCTACCGACACATTTATGGATGATTTTTTTCATCGATAATTATCGACACATTTTTTATTTGATTGGTAAAATGTTTATTGATAATGATTTTTTCGACAAATTTTTGTTCATCAGTAATCTATTGATAATTTTGATTTGTCAATTAATTTTAGGCATTATTAATGAATTTTAACCGTCAATAATATAATTTTTTTATAGTAATTTTTAAGTGCAAATATGAAATTAAACATACACCGACCTTTTGAAATCAAAAGTTTTATTATTTATGTTTGAAAGTAAATTACGAAACCTAATTCAATTTCATAAAATTAATTTATAAGGGGAAGATTTATATTTATTTGTATATTAAATTTAATCATGTTTTTAGTTCATGGAGAATAAAATATGAAAATATTAAATTAGTTTTTAAAAATTGATATCGGTTAAATTATGACATTATTACATATGATATAAAAAGTTATTTAAAAAAATTAAGTTAATATATATAATAAATGATTTAGTGGTCTATTCTAATGTGATGTTAATTATTTTTAACTTTCTTTTAGTTAATAAATATGTGTTATTGTTTGATTACTTTATATTAAGTTGACACTAACTAAAATCAATACTAAAAAATAAATAAAGTTAGCATCGATTAACTAACATTATTATGTTTATTTTTATTATTTATATTTATTTAAATCAGTGTTTATTAAATTAAATTTTTTGTCTTCATTGCAATGAGTAGGAGTAAATCATATAAATAGATTGGACTTATCTTATACTAAAATTTTTATAAATAAATTAAACTCATGTTTTGTTGGTGTCAATTTCATATATTAGATTGCACTAATGTCTTATTACTATTATCTTTTCTTAGTAATTTTCTTTTTTCCGAAAGACTCATCAACTATACTCATAATTGACATTCGAAAGTTAACATAAATAATAGTTTCTATAATTTTAGAGCAGATTTCACACGCAACATAAATCCGACAGAGTTAAATAATTAAGATAATCCATGCTTATTTTGTTATATATATATATATATATATATATATATATATTAAGACATTAAAAATTAAAAATAGAAATAAAGCAAATTTAATTAAAAATAACAACTTGAGTCCCATAACATATTAAATTAGATTACATAATTGGAATTGAGATACTGAACCATTGTGGAGTGAAGTGTAAACAAGAGCGTACGTACTCTTCAGAAAATTCAGAACTGAACCATTTATATAGGTCAATCTTCACATATGTCATTCACCACTTATACTCAAGGTTGCTTCATCATCACCAACAACACCTCCATTAAATTTGTGTGTATATAGCTTCTACAGAACCGTGGAATCAGATGCATATAAACATAATTTGGTGTAAATTCGATGGTTCACACCCAAATTGGAACACAGAATTTAGTTAGCATCTATATTCAACCACTTTGTAACTCTTGAAGAAAAATTCGATTCATATTTGAAGAAAGACAGAGCTAGACACGTTAGTCCTATGACCTCATACACCAACGTAGGTGTATACACACAAACATAACTTTATATTCTTTCTTAATAATTCTTCTCTAACAAAATTTATTTCTTAATTTCAACAACATTTCCAGCTTATCACACTATTTGTTTCTCTCGTTTTCCCTTTATTTTTTAAATGTTTGCACTAATCAAGTGCAAATTATTGATAATTAAGTACTGTTTTTGCCAGTGATAAAATTTTATATCTTAAATTCAAACAATAATTTCTAAAATGTATAATATACTGCCATTTTCATGTAGTTAACCCTGTATAATTTTCAACATGTTTACTGTAATTTTGACATAAAAAAACATTTTTCTTTTTTTTTTATAATTAAAATATAAAATTACTACAATTTATTTAATCAATACTCAAAAATCATTATTATGCATGATGAAATATTTTTAAATCACTAGAAAAAAAATTTATCAATTTATCTTAGCTGTATTTACGTATTTATTATAGGCTAAATACACAGTAGAACAATGGGATGTTGTCCTTCTTGCTTAAGATTTTGCAACCATGTTGAGCAACCACAACTTCCCCGAACTTGCAATCTCCGTTGCTGTCTCGTAGAGCAGTGACCTTGCCATGAAATTGTGCTGGGTGATTTTTGCACACATGTTGTCAGCAACTCTACATAGCACCATGTCTGCGTTGACACTAAATCTTAAACTGGTGGTTTTGGATGCATCGTCGAGTGAAGTGTAAACAAGAGCGTACTCTTCAGCAAATTCAGAACTTGACCATTTGTAAACTTCAATCTTAAAATATTTGCTGAATGCGCTTCCCCTAGAGCAACTTGTGTATTTGTTTTGTAATATTATGACACTCACCACTAACTCAACTCAAGGTTGCACCATCACCAACAACACCTACACTTGTATATATGTAGCTTATGGAGAACGGTGGAATCAGATGCATATATACATAATTCGTAATTTCGATGGTTCACATCCAAATTGGAAGATAGAATTTAGCATCTATTCAATCACAAATGGACAACCACAAAACATCCAATGGTTTACGAACTCTGCGATGACCTTTGCAGCTTTAGAAGGTAAAAATTCGATTCAAATTTGAAGATAGAGTTGCACGTTAGTGCTATGACCTCATACACCAACGTAGGTGTACCACATAAAGATAAGTTTATTCTCTCTTAATATAACTCTAGTGGGCATCGAGAAGTAAGTTGGAGAGATCGAGAGTCACCGGGTTATTATTAAGGTAAATTTCACTTGAAAGACAAACTTCATGCCAGTCGATGGAAAGCTAAACGTCATGAAGCTCGAGAATCGAAGACCGATAGTCCAATATTTTAGAAAAATATTTTTCACCATTAAATTTTAATAACTTTTTCTTATAGTTTTAGATGTCATTTTTTAAATAATTTTCTATTTTTTTTTCTTATTTTCAATATTTAAAAACTATTTAAAAATTAACACATAATGTTATAAAGAAAAATTGTCAAAATTTAGTAATTAGAAAATGATTATACCACTATTATATCATTTTTACATATTGTAAATCAATTTCTTTTACTAAATAATTAAAATGTCTAATCGTAATTCGTCATAGAAATAATTTATGTTACTGATAGCACAAACGTATGTCGCATCTAATTGTAACCATTATTGTAACGAAAGATTTATTAATTAAAGAAGAACTATTACCTATTTAATTAGTAAGTTATAGTCGTGAAGAATGTAACGTCTTATTTAATTATTAAGCGAAATTAAAAGAAACGTCACACAAAATAGTAAGGTAGCATAGTCCTGGGATCCTTAACACAATCCTTACAAACTGGGCACACCACGATGCCAACGAGAACTAGATAAAAGTCTAACAGAAGAGTAAAATAGTAAGGCATAGAGCAATACATGGGCCGTAGCCCTAAAGAAAAACCCATGAAGAAAAGAAACATAAAGTCCGGCCCAGATGGCAAAGCAGCAGAATCGCCATTTCCTTGCTGACCGCGGGGACCTCGTCCATTTGCTCCCCTCAATTAAATTGATGATCATCGCAAGAAAGAAGAGCCACATACAAGACAACCATGCAACAAACAGGTAAGCTAGAGCCAACAACATTTTCATCATACAGTCAAATATACTTTCACCATTCAATATTAGAGATGGCAAATAAACTCGTCCCGTGGGTATTGTCCAAACCCGTCCCCGTTTTGACGGGGAATCCCCGCATTGACTGGGTATGTATGGGTATGGGGAATCCCGACTTTTTCAGTTGGGTATGGGGATGGGTATGGGGATGTACATATTCCCGCCATAATACCCGTCCCCGCCATATCTTCATTCTCGTTTAAATTATTAAAATATTCACAATTAATTAAGTAACCATATATATATATATATATATATATATATATATATATATATATATATAAATATATTCTATCTTTTATTTCTTTTAATTATTTGGTTTGTCATGAAACTCATTCGCATCTCCAGTATATTTTTTATCTTATCATAACCTTTATGTAATTATGTTAAAATGATGTATGTTAATTAAAAATAATTTATGCCCCACATTTGAATATTTATATTATTTTTTAATATTTTTATTTATTATATATTTTCCTTTCACATGAGAATGTTTATATCTCAATTTAAGGTAATATAAAAAAAAATCTTTACTTATTATTATTATTATTAATTTTTGTTTAATTTGAAGAACTCTTTTGTTTCATTAAAATAATTTTCGTTATTTTTCAACCATTGAGTATATATGTTGATATTTGAAAAGTTTTCTTAGTTCTCTAAGATATTTTTCATCTTATCATACCTTAATTATACATTTGATTTCCTTTGTGCGATTTCTTTCGATAGTCTCTCAAATTATTTCTAAAACACACATTTGTTAGTTTTTTAATATTTTTATTTATTGTTTTTATTTTCATCATGTAGAATAATATTTTGATATATTCTATCTAATTATTTTTTATTTTATAACTCATTATTAATCATACTATAATTTTTTCACTTTAAATTATGTTTGAAGTGGTTAAAATTAT
>Ga0214542_1010207_pt1 | contig 13872 bp, 4 predicted proteins | sample CNSS1metaG_FD_160096 | JGI IMG/M metagenome (GOLD analysis project Ga0214542, IMG submission 160096) | Root nodule microbial communities from cowpea collected in UCLA plant growth center, Los Angeles, California, USA - CNSS1 | ecosystem: Host-associated > Plants > Roots > Nodule | place: USA...
TTTGACTGACTAACATAGATCTCACTCCAAAAATTGCTAAAAAATGTCGACTTCTGATATATATATATATATATATATTATCTTTTTTTTAATTTAAAGTTTTATTATTTGAATTTAAATTATTTTTCAATTTTATTTTTTAATTTTTTGTTTAGTTCTTTTATTACTTATTTTTTTCTATTTTTTAAAGTATTTTTTTAAAAAAATTTATATGTTTTCTAATTTTTAATATGTGTTTTAAAAAATAAAATAAAATAAAATATATAATTTTTTTTATATACGGAAGTCGACTTCCGTAATGTGTTTTGACTTCCGGAAGTCGACTTTCGGTGATGATTCTTTATTTCCGGAAGTCGACTTCCGGTAATGATTTTTGAGTTTCGGAAGTCGACTTCCGGTGATATATTTTGACTTTCGGAAGTCGACTTCCGGTGATATATTTTGATTTCTGGAAGTCGATTTCCGGTGATATATTTTGACTTTCGGAAGTCGACATCCGAAAATATTTTTGGGTGTGATGTCCGTGAATTTCTTTAAATGGTCAAAGGGTATTTTGGAAATTTAAAGAACTTTTGGAGGTGCAAAAGAAATGCTTGGAGGTGTAGGAAGAAAGACCCAAAGTAATGAGCTTTTTTTTTTTTCCTCTGCAGTTCCATAATTTCTAACTGCATCTCATGATTTTTAAAATAATTATTTTACCATTCATAAAAATGACCTTTGGATTATTTGTTTTATATCTCTTCAAAATTTCATCAATGAGATTTTCATAATATAATTTCTAGAATGTGGTTTCTAAATAAAATGCATTTTGAAACAGAATTTTTGCAATAAATATTTTTGAAACAAAATTGATACCTTTAAGAATGAGGTTTTCAGAATATGCTTCTAGAATTTAAGAGATGCATTCCAAGACAACCTTTTCAAAATAGAATTTTTAAAATATATATATATATATATATATATATATATATATATATATATATATATATATATATATATATATATATATTTCAAAATAAATTTTCTGTAACAAGTTTATCTTTTTCTTCTGCCTTTCAAAGAGTACAACAAGCATGAGAAACAAATACAAGCACTAATAAGGACATTGACAGTAGAATGGTAGAGGTGAATGGTGCAGTATGAAAGATATTTTGGTCCTTTTGTAGTTAGTATGGAGGTGTAGGTAATAATTATCAGAGTGCAGGAAGAGAAAACCAAAACGATATTGTGAACCAGAGAAAATTTTGAGGAGGTGTTTTTCTCCACCTAGATTTTTCCTGTACCTCTAAAAGAAATTCAAATTAAGAAAATATCCTTTCACCATTTAATTACAATAATATAGACTGTATTTTCAAATTATTTTTGGATGTCGATTTTTGATAAATGATACTTCCGGATATTCATATTCAGTGAGTTTAGATTTCTGGATGTCAAAAAGAATATATACTGGAAATCAATATATATTAAAAATAAATAAAGTTACAAAATAAAATAAATTAAAAAAATAATTAAACTTTAAATTAACAAAAATAGTTATTCTGTTTTAATTTTTAAAGTTTAATTTTTTTAGTTTATTATTTTTGGTTTTTATTTATTTTTTATTTTTTAAAAGTACTTAATTTTAAATTTAAATGTTTTTACAATTTTTAATTATATATATATATATATATATATATATATATATATATTTATATACGGAAGTCGACTTCCCTAATATTTTTTGACTTCCGGAAGTCGACTTCCGGTGATAATTTTTTATTTTCGGAAGTCGACTTTCGGTGATATATTTTGACTTTCGATTCCGGTGATATATTTTGACTTTCGAAAATTGACTTTCGGTTATATATTTTGACTTTCGGAAGTTATATATTTTGACTTTCGGAAATCGACATAATTTTGGGGGTGTGATGTCTGCAAGTCATAGGGTTTTTTGAAAATTTAAAGAAAGTTTTGAGGTGTAGAAGAAATTTTGGAGGTGCAAGAGGAAAGACCCCATTATATTTTACAATTTGAGTTTCTGACATAGGCTAACCCATTTAAAATAGATTAATTGAACGGGGCAGCTTCTTTCTTTCTGCACCCTTTGTACATTCTGGAAAATAAAATCCAAAATAGTAGAGTGCATGGAGAAATTTGATTGGATGCAGAAATAAACTAGTGGTACGAACTTTATGTATATATTTATGGGCCTTGCTAAATACAAGTCCTAATAGCTTAAAAAACTTTAGAATGGATTTTTAATCACATTTTCCTTTATTGGTGTGAAATAAATTACGAATTTCGTATTCCCAAAAGAACAAAGAAAATATCACAAAGTGATGAAAAGTTTTTTTTTTCTCTTAAAGAAAAGTCAATAAAGATGGTTATATATTATACCTTTGTGTTTTTACCTAACCTTTTGGTTCATTGTTGAGACCACCGAAAGGCGAAAACCTAATAATATTTGGTTTCTTTGTTGCATCATGCAAAGTAATTGTGTAGAACTATTTTTGCATTTTGTTACACCAATTAAAAAAATAATAAATCACGTCCTAATGCGTGAAACACCGGAGCATTACGCAGAGTTAAGTGATGATAACAGCTTTTTGTGTTGTGTATCTAAGAGTTGCATGATTGCACGTACTTTTCATTGAGTGTAACTTGCAAAGTTTCAAAAGAAAAATGATTTGAAGTTAGTTGCAGAGAGATAATATATATATCTTGTTGATGAAGGGAAGTGGAGAGAGAATGGTATATAATTGAAAAACCATAGTTAGAAAATTCGTGGAAATTTCATAGGGCAAATTCCCGCTCTTATCTCTCATTTTCAAGATTCAAGTGCGAAGTGAAGGACATGCATGATGGGGTCCATCTCGCAATTTCCGTAGGGCCACATGTCCTACATCTACTCACATTCACGGGTCCTATATCCTATATTATTTCAGGTTTTACCAACAAGGGAATCTATTTGGATTATCTTTCCTTTCATTATTTCTTTCTTTTTATCATTTTTCAACCACTCACCATACACCTCTATTTCCTACTCTTCATGCGACTCCCATGCCTTTTCAAATTTTACATATTTTAATTTAGAAAAAAGTTAATTTGACATCATAAAATAGTCTTAACAAAAATTAATTTTTATATTTTTAGAAGAAAGAAAAGTGAATAGTTGTGAGGGATAGTCTCAAATGGTAATAAAAAATAATGGTGTCAAAATACCAGTGTTCAAATTCTACAGAGAATTATGTGTGAAGAAGAAATTTTGATGCTTTGTTGGCTTTTCCTGTAATGTATGTTCCTCTGTTATGTTTGTAAAATACATTGATGATCACTAATTTTAAAATTTTAAAATATATTAAAATAATTTTAAAAATATTAATATAGTATATTTTTAATGTTCAACAGATAATAATACTACAAAATTCAGTACAGAATATAGAGTCGTGAAAAAGCTATAGCAACACTTTGATTATTTTCGACTACGATTGTTTATAGAAATAATAAGTAATTATGCGATCAATCAAAATTGAAATTAACGGCTTTGGACTTTAAAGTATGTCACCAATTATATGAAAAAACAATTACGAATTTAAGTTTAATTCAATTTTACTGTAATGAAGCAATAAGATGAAATTTAATTACTTATATATTATAATTTAATTTTACTTTTAATTGATATGTGATCTTCCGTACATCTTTACACAAAAAAAATACTGTACGTTGAATATAGGAATGAAAAGAGTTCAAGAAACCAAAATTTCTATTAGATAACCTTTGAATTTGATAAGTTTAGTTAAACTTAAATTGGTATGTTTAATAATTAGAAAATATTTTAATAAATGAATTAAAACATTTAATTAACTTTATAAAACATGAAAGTCGCATTCTACTTTAGGGTTGCTGGGTCTAAGTTAATAAAAATGTAATTTATTGAATTTATAATTATTATCTTATTAGTATAATATTCGTGGTCCATTTCATAGTCGGTGTTTGTTTTTAGTTCCGTATAGCGTGCAAAATCCATCCTGTTGTAACTTTTGAACAGCACCATCGAATGTATAAGAAATACTAAAACTAGACTTTGTCCTTGTCCATTGCATGTGTTTCATGCCGATGGAATTAATGTAAAATTACCATACATATAAAATTTTGTTTTTTTCTCTGTAGATAAGGTTTCAAATTTATCTTTTAAAGTTTTTCTGATACATCAAATTATATTAGTTAATTTGATGACGTATGATAAACTCCAAAAAATGTTGCATTGGTCAAAATCTATAATATTTAGTACCAAAAACTGATAGAAATATAAATTTGATTAGTAAATACATTATAAGGAACCAAAATTAAAAAAAAAGGTTGAAAATAATAACAAATTTGAAACCTAAAATATAAATAAGTGACTAAAGTTAGTTAATAATATACCATAACATGAACTTTTGGTTGGATTTCAAACAATGTATCTATAGTTGGTCAATATGATAAAGTGAAAACAATTGATGGTGGAAGTGAAGATGTTGCAAGTTCGGGAACTGTTATGATGAAATGGAAATCTCTGGGGAATTCAACAAGAATCAAGTATATAAAGGATTTAGGTGTATGAGCAATGTAACATGCTCTGCAGTACAACACATATTTAGCTTTAATTAGTAGCTAGAAAAAAAAATACTCAATCATAAAATTACAAGAAAATCTTGTATTATCAACAAAAATAATTCCTCGACAATAGTAAAATTTCATTGATAATAATAAAAATTCATCTATAATTTGAGTTTATTCATGGTCAAAAATCCGTCAATAAAGTGATTCGATAAATTTTATGTCGGATTTCAAAATTTGTTTACAAATAACAAAAAATTTGTTGGTAATTACTATTCTTCTCAATTATCTCCTCTTAACATATAAAAAAAAAAATTCATTAGTCTTTCTGAGAAATTCGTTGTTCAATTTATTGATAGATTTATTTAAGAAAACATAGCTTAGTAAAATAATTATAAGATATCAACTGAATTTACGGACGAAATTAACATAATTTAATGTATTTTTCTATTATATTTATAAGATTCTATCTAATTTTATAAAAATAATAAAAATTTATGAAAAAAAATATGTTCTATTTTCACTCTAATATTTATCAATAATAGAAATTTTAATTTATTGACAAAAATAAATTTTTATAAAATAAATGCGACAAATATATGTCTCATGCCTAAATCCTTAGCATACAAAATAATTTTAAAATAATGTTGGTGATCATTTGCATAGGGATGTTACTTGAAGAGAATTCCACTCCATTCTTTAATAAGAGTAATTATTTTATTATCATGTACAATATATTTTGTGCTGTATTAGTAAAAGTCATTTTGACTTAATTAAGTCCCAAATAAATCAAATTTTGTACAAGTATATATTTAAGTGCCGATTAAAAAGGTACGTGTAGACTTTTAAAGCCACTCAATTATGCCAAATCCTCTATTGAGAAGAGACAACATATAGATATATATATTTAGAATCCAGGGTTCTGTTCAAAAAAGTGTATCAGCTTTACTTAATCATTCATTATAATTTTTTACCACTTTTATAATTGAAGTATGATCAATGGAGGACAGGGGAGTAAATAAATAAATAAATAAAAATGAAATTTTGAAATAACGAAGAACTAATAAGGAGTGTTGTAAAAGGCTAAAAGCTTTAACCATGATTGCACATCCAACTCAACCAACTGGTGTTTCTTTTTATCATTATTTACCAAAAAGAACTCATAATCTCCAAGTGGATCTACCATGGCATTCTAAGTTTGATCACATTTGCAAAAATCTGAACCATCTTCTCTTTCCCCCATCCCCATATATACCAAAAGACAAGAAAAGAGAATGATTACTATGGGATTTTTAGATGAATATTCATATATATGTGTGTGTGAAAAGGAAAAGGAAAAGCTCTGATGGAAAATGTTACTTTTAGCAGTTCAAAGAAAGAGGTATAAGCAGTTGCACATGAGCATTGGGCAGATTCATATCATTTGCAACCACGTGGGTCCCATTCGGGAATCAAAAAGAGGGTCAGAAAGGTGACGTAGCGAGCGAGGGTTTTTTAAGTGACTCATCAAACCCTAAATTATGTGGACTTTATTATTAGGGTTCTTTGTCGGCAAATGCAGCACCTAAATGATAAATTCATGGATTGAGGTGTTTTTTTTTTGAGTGATATCGTACAGTTTGATGTATTAGATCATATGAAAAAGAAGAAAAAGATGTAGATGTTCATAATTATAAAACCCGCTGTAAGCCATTCATGCATGTGATAATATTTCACTTTTTGTCCCCCTTATGTGTGTATATAACTCCTTTTACCTTTCCTCTCACAATTATTTTATTTCCTCTTTTCAGCTTTCATAAATCACCCTCTATCATTTTCCCTCTTAATACACTTCTACAACTTTTTTTTTCTTTTAATTTTGCTGAACAAAGTGTTATTGATTTAGTAACTAATAAAATGAATTTGTAAGGAGTTGTGTGAAGAAAATTATGGAGAGATAGATGGATGGAGGATGGTACAGTGGCTTTAGACATGAATAAAGGTTATTTACATACAAAAGGAAAGAAAATGTACAGATTATTTGCCCCCACACCACAGTGATACAACCACACCAATGTCCCACATCTGCTAAGTGCAACTTCCTTCTCATATTTAAATACTGAATGAGTGAAACTTTTCCTCAAAATGATTGATCAGGATCTCTCATCCATAACACAAAGATTGCCTTTACAGAATTACAGTGGAACAAGGATAAGAGCGCATTATCCCCTGTACCTCCGTCCACGTCAAAAAAATAAATAACATTCTTCTGTTCTCTTCTGTCTTCTCATCACACTCACTGTATATCAACATTACTCTCATTAATCATTCATGTACTCATTCTTTTTATAGCCATTCAAAATTACGCTCCTAATTCTACATGAAAATATACAAACAGATTAAACACGCATTGTCCTCGTATAGCAAAGGAAGTGAGAAAAAACAAAGCTGCTGGTTTATTGGTTACATGTGTGGAATGGTCTTGTTTGTATGATTGTATGAATTGTACGTGAATCGGAAGTTTCGTTTGAATTTATGTTATTGTTTGTATGTATGTGTGTGTATATATATATATATATATATATATATATTGATTGAGCGTGCTATTCTGTGTCTGGTTCTCTCACACAGGCCAATAATCATCGATAGTAACAAAGGCATGATTTGGAAATAATGACAAAGTATGAGAGCAATGAAACTACAAAATTGCCGTTACTGGTTTGGTATATATGGAGATGGAGCTTGACCCCAACTTTTAGACCTTACCCATTTCTCATCATTCCATTGTCTCATTCTCTTCCAATTCTTTATTTTATTTTCCCAATTTACCTTATAATAAATAAATTAAATATATATCGCTCTATCCATTCATTAGGTTGCGTCAATATTATATATATCAACTCTCATCTATGCAAACGACAATAACATCGGCTACATGTTTATAAGTAAATTGGTCTCTCGCATAAATATATTATTGTTGTTGCAAGTGGACGACATTAAAGTTTCAATCTTAATCAGTGGGACCTGTTGTTCCAATTTTATCAGAAATTAGTGGGGACCTACATGGACCATGCCATATGCATGGCTCAATTACAGCAAATCACACCATCAATGAACATAACTTAACTTTTTTTTCATATAAAACAAAACTTTCTTTGCATAATAACTTCTAAAGGACCATCAAAATAATATATTTTTTTCGTTAAAAAGTAATAATAAGTTTAATAGCTTCGAGTTGTTCTGTACTGTACTATATTCAATCCCTGCCTTCTGCAATTACATCATAAAGATTGATTATTAGCCTGCAAATCACTTTCAATTAATGTATTCTAACATATTATTATTCAATCTCTTTTTTAAAAAAAAAAATATATATATATATATATATATATATATATATATATATATATATATATATATATATATATATATATGTTATAAATTAAAGAAGGCAAGTGGTTGATACAATGAGTTGAATATACTTCACCGAAGAAAAAGAGAGAGTTGAATAGACCTAAATGGTTTCCTTTTGTCAACACATTTCAAGGAAAAGAAGGTTGAAAACAATCCTTCACCTTTTCATTGATTGATAGGGATATTTACTATATATATGTAGAGAGGGATGTGATATATTTACTAAGTGCTAGCTTTTTACTCCAAAAACATGACAAATAAATTAACAAAGTAGATCGAGACACCCGTGGGAACTATACAAGAAAATTTGATTAAAATGGAAAACCAATTCAATGTTTATAATTTTTTTTTATATATATTTATTCACATGCATCAATTATTTGACAGTAGTACGAGCAAAAAGGTGTAATCATGGTTGTTGAGACGATGTTTAGAAGTTAAGAAACCAATGCTTAGACTGGCAAATCAGAGATTCTATGAGCATTATGGAACGACGTAAATATTTCTCAACCTGAAATTTTGCTTTTTGTTTATAATTCTATTAAAAACTTGAAGCTAATCAAATAAATATTTGATTTGATAGTTCACATGGTTAATTAATTATGTGCACATGTATACGAAGTTAAATATATTGTTTTTGTTTAAAATTAAATAAGTAAATATGAGGTTTGTTGTTGATTCATAAATTTGTTAAGAATTAAATTAAAGCATGTGCTTACATGAAGTTTGAAGAAATTGTTCCCTTTAGGAAAAGGGAAATTGATTAGGTATAGTAGGAGTAAGTTGGAATAGAAGGAGTGTCCCTAACTCAACATTACTTTGGAAAAGTGACTAAGGAAGGTGGACTATGCCTACATATATTTATGAAAGTTGTTCTAACTTAGTAGTCTCCACCGTTGAAACTCAACAGGGAGAATTTCATTGTCTTTATTAGTATGACCTAGGTCAAATTTCAAATGTGGATTAAATTATATGTAAGTGAGTTTTTAAATAATACTTTTTTTTTATTTTATCAGCAAGAGAAAAAAAATACATTTGAATTATTTCAACCCATATCCAAGGATCTAAAATGCACATTAAAAGCCATTGAGTATTATTTCTCCTAAATTATTTAAGAGTGGAAGTATATGTATCATTTCTCAATTAGTGTATTAATAGATTATATGATTTAAAAGTATTCTAAAATTATTAAATTTGCATAACTGTTGGTATTAAATTAATTACATAATATGAATGTCTTTACATCTTATATAAGTAATGCCATAGGAACATAGGAACAGACAAAGTGAATGAAAGGAGGGTGATTTTTGTGGAGTGAGACAGTTCAAGAAATTAGTCTATGGCCTTTAATATTGTCTAGAAACAGAAAATTAATGAATAATTGACGACATCTTTTGAAGAAAGACTAATGTAAGAGATTAAAACAAAATTCTCAAATCTTTCTTATATAATATGAAAGAAACAGATGGAATCATCTAATCGATTACAAATATGCTAATCAGAAAAAAAAAAAGGAATTCATAAATAAAAGTGAGTAAAATAAATGATATATAAATAAAAAAGAAGAACGCGCAATAATTGAATTTATATGTATTATTGATATAAAAAATTTACCCTGTCATTCAAACAAAACTCGTCGTATGTAAGACTGTTTAGATATTAATGGTAAAAGTTAACAAAATTTATTATATAAACAAACGTGATTTGCAAAAGAAAAAACTATTAGTATTCTTATTTAATCATTTATTTTATGAAAACGTTCAACAAAGCATATTTTTTATTATTGATTAAAAATTATTAAAATTTATATAATTGAGATTAGTAATTAAAGCGTGACACAAAATGTTGTAAATTTTAACAGTTTTTCTATAAAAAAATTGGAGTATATAGACTTTCACCTGCATGCATTTATATTATTCTATAGTACATATAATATATTCTTTTTATATTAGTTTAAGGTTTTATTCAAAGTTTTCATGACATCGTGTTAATTTATTATCGTACACACATCATCAATTTAATTACAATTACATAAATTAGCGTTTCTAATCACTTGATAAGTGATTTATTATCATCATCATCCTCAATACAGTTCATAGCAAAACTGGTGGCATAAAGTAATATCAAAGTATTCGTAAGCAATAAAATTTTTAAAACATTACATATTAATTATATTGGTTGTAAGATAAAAAAGAAATATTAGTTATAAGCTAGTGTATACATAACTAAACTAGTTTATATTTAATCATAACCACAACTAAGTAAAAAATGTCACTAATTAAAGAACAGTGTACACTGACAGAAAATTGCATGGTTAATTTTTTTTACCCATAAAAAAATAAAAAAATATGTAATTAACGTAAAACACTTCTTGTTGGTAAATTAAAAACTGTATTTTGTTTTTAAAAAAGGTAGCATATATATAATGATGTACTGAGAGGAGAGGCATTGAAAAAAGAACGTAAAGGACGGAAGACAGCACGTTAGATGGAATAGTCACTTTCTTTCGTTATTCGAAAGCGCTATTATATGCATTTTTTTCTTTCAATTTTAATTAAATTTTAAATTTGTCATTTTCAAACTGAGAAGTGAAGATAGACACAAAAGCAGGAGCCAATAAGTGCTTCAATATTGTTCACCATCTACCAAAAAGCCCTACGTGATCCAACATATATATTATTATTTATTTATTATTATAATTCATTATTCATCTTATCTCAAATTCCTTAAAATAATATTGGTAAAGTTAATAACTATATATTTTATATCATTAATATTTTCTTCCAAAATCACTTCAATAATAATAATAATAATATACGAACCAATAATAATTTAAATGAGTTTGTATAATCTGAAACGTTTACAGATATACACAGTTATAATGTATGCATTTTGCACTTTAGATAAGACTGCTCCTGAAAATGATATAAAAAATTGACGGAAAAAATAAACTAAAGTGTAAAAGTGTTGAATTTTATGTGTAAATATTCTTTTCTTGCCTATTTCATGTAGCTCCGATAGTATATATATGCAACTATGTGTGTAAGAATTATTAAAAAATAATGACGACATTATTATTGTTAATAATATTACTATTATTTTTAGGTTAAGTGAAAACGAGATATTCCTTCCCCTTCTTGCTTTTTTAAATTGTGACAGTGACAATTTGACGATATTCAATTTATTTGATGATTAAAATATTCAAAGAAAAACGCTCCAATTTGACAACCCAAAAAGAAAGATCAATTTAAAAACGTATCACTATGATTAGGGCTTTTTTTTTTCTTCAATAATTGAACCATTTTTGAATTTGTAGCCAGAAATTAATCTTTTTCAAATGCAAACTTATTCGAGTAATAAATATTATTTTTTAATAATTTTCATACACAATTAAAATGATATTCTATTCACTGTACTTAAAAAATTGAATGAGGTTGTTTTACACGATGACTATTATTGATCAATCTTATAGCATCACTTATGAAGATCTTGACTTTTGCCAAGCAAATAATATTACAACTAATAATATAATGTTAAATAAATACATATATTAAGACCAATAATATTACACTTTTTATTCAAAAATCCAACTTGAAATTTAGAAAGAAAAAAAATCTCTAACTGTTGTTATTAAATAAATCAGGCTAATGACAGTGGAATAACAGAGGAATGTTTTATTCCTCTCTCAGTTTCAGTGACTAAAATGAAAGAAGTAAACATAAAGCAGAACAATAATATTATATTTATTCGTTTAATTTTAATTTAGTTTTAGATGAATTATTATTATTTATTAAAAAAATAAAAGAAAGAAAGAAAAGAATAGGAAGACCAATTGATGCACGCCACTGGTGAGCATGCTGGGAGATAGATGAAATTACATAATAGTCCAATATTTGAATTTTAATTTCAAAATTACCGAGGAATCTGAACCATCGGAAATTACCCCGAACACACGTGAACAGAAGAATTTTTGTATTATTGTGGGGTCATTTTCGAGAATGATTCGATCAGAATCAACCCGTGACGGGGTAAGGTTAAATCGGTAACTACCAACTCTAGGCGGCTGAGTCTTACTCATAGTGCCACTTCTGTTATTTCCATTAAAGAAGAGGGGTGTTTTCGGGAAAAAACTATTCACTTTAAAATATCCTCAGAAAATGACAAACTTTCCAACTTGAAGCCCTCGTCTTCTAGTATTGTCACATAAATTAAACTTTTAAAAGACTACCACAACTGTAATTCCCACAATACCCTTCTTAATTATTATTATTATTATTATTATTATTATTATTAATAAAGAATATTGTAAATATTCTCTCTTTTTCCCATACAGTTTATAGAGTACAATTAACTATTTCAACAATACAAAAATTTAAAGTATGAGAATCAATCTACGTGCGTTTCAATCTACTTATAGCAATTCTGAATAAAGTTTACTTCACCCTATTAGCACAACTTTTCATACACTTTTCACAATCAATTTTTCAAATAAAATTGTATATAGAAGGATTATTCAAGTTCGTAATCCAACGGAAAATATTTAAATCAATGGACATAAATATGTGAATGTGTAATATTTAATTTTTAAACTTAAATATGAATAATATATATATATATATATATACTTTTTTTAAAATTATTAAGATTATGTATTAAAATTTGTGATTATAATTTATTTATTAATAATCGATATTAAAAAAATTAAATATGTACTATTTTGTATTAGATTCTTTATCATATATATTTTTTATAGAAGATTATTTAATAAGTATTTAGATAAATACTTATATTTTTAGATTGGACATAAATTTACATTGGACGAGGATAATTAAACTCATAGTCACTGCCATGTCATCGCTACTCATTGGTACAAGACATTGATACACTAGAGTTGGTGGAATTTGAAAAAGAAAAAACACTTTGATTCGGTAATATAGGCAAAATAAGTTAAAGTCGTATTTTTTTTACCACAACTAATTAACATACTAAAGATTTAATTTAACTTTTATAAACCTAATAATGTAAAAGATAACATTATCTGAGCAATAAACTATGTAGAATACGACTTTAAAAAGTAATTACTACAAATTTAACGACTATGCATTATGAGTACAAAAAAAATACATTAACAATACGCAATAAAAGTTATAATTAATACAATTTTTAAGATTGCTATAAGAAAAAATATCATACTTACCTCATTATTCTTATTATTTCTACTACATCTATATATATGACGGTTTGTAAAAAGTGGTAGTATAAAATATTGTTATATACTAGTTATCACAACCTATTTTTAATTATTATGCATATATAATATTCCCTTCGTTGTTCTTATGTATTAGATTCAAATTATAGATCATGCTCATGATTATAAAACACGATATTCATACCGTCTCTTGTATTAATATGTTTTTAAACTAAATGTATATGGAAGAGGAAAAATTTATACTAGGAAATTAATGAGAATCTAAGTATGAGTTTAAGTCCCACATTAAATAAATATGAAAAAGTTGAGTATTATATTGAAGATCTATAAATCTCTTATCTTATAAATTTTTAGTTAAGAGTGATGTCAATTTCTTATGTATATATTAAACTCATGTTTTATGGTTGTTATATTTTCTCCTTTTTCGAAAGACCCAACAATGATGTCAATCCAGTTTCACCAATAATATATCATTTGAAATTTCCTCTTAATATGAATTTTGTGTATAAAACTAATATATTTAGTAAAAACTTACACACATTATTAACTGAAACGATAGTAAAACTATTTTTAATGAGCATAAAATGGTATAGCAATATTATTTTGAATTAATTAAATAAAATGAGTATGTTTTAAGTAACTAATTACGTATTCGAGAAAAAAAAAAAAAAGAAGAGAAAGGCTTTTTATTA
>Ga0214542_1010209_pt1 | contig 13868 bp, 6 predicted proteins | sample CNSS1metaG_FD_160096 | JGI IMG/M metagenome (GOLD analysis project Ga0214542, IMG submission 160096) | Root nodule microbial communities from cowpea collected in UCLA plant growth center, Los Angeles, California, USA - CNSS1 | ecosystem: Host-associated > Plants > Roots > Nodule | place: USA...
TAGTCATTTTAATCAAATTTTGTTAAGTTTATCTGACATTTCAAGCACATTTCATGATAGTATTTAAGTTAATATTGAAGAAAAAATGTGTCAAAAAGTGTAAATAATTTAAATACTATCATGAAATGCGCTTGAAACATCAGATAAACTTAACAAAATTTGATTAAAAGGATTAAATTCACGCATTTTAAAAGATGAAGGACTAAATTGGTCAAAAGTTTTGATGAGGGACTAATTCTAAATTTCGCTGAAACTTGAGGGACAAAAACATATTTAACCCTTAATTATTTGATAAATTTTTTACTGCAAAAACTCATGTTTTCAATAGAAAAACTTCTCTTAGCTTGTACGCAAAGTGAGCACACTCAACAAGGGTGAGCAAAGTTAGAGTTCTCATAGAAACTAACTTACTTTTTTTTAAAGTCACTTGTTCTATTATAAAAAGAAATAAAGAACTTAATTTCTTAAAAACCTTTTTCAAAATGTGTTTGGTCTAGCTTCGCTTTTTCAATTAGAAGCTCCAGAAAAAGTTGGGCACGCATAAAATTAAAATGTCCCATTCCAAAGTTCAAGTAAAAAAAAACAGCTAAAATTAATTTTGATATTGCAACCATATAATAAATGAACAAATTAACAGTATTTGAATTTCTAAGGTCACACTTACGAGAAAATCAAACTATACAATTTTCATAGTCATGTCATGATTTACACTTTACACTTTATCCACTGAAAGCTCAAAGTAATCTTAATTCATTTATTTAAGATGAAGATAACACATTTTTATGAACAACAGATTCGATGCAAGTTTAATGCTGGAGAAGCTTCGTGGGAAGAGGATGATGTTTGTTGGAGACTCCCTCAACCGAGGTCAATATGTTTCTTTGATATGTCTTCTCCATCACCTCATTCCTGAACATGCCAAATCCATGGAAACCCTTGGTTCCCTCACTATCTTTAGAGCCAAGGTACTTAATTATATATTTCTCACTCTTTACTTATAATTATGTTTTTTTTCTTTTTTCTATTTGTTCATCGTGTTCATCGTGTTGTATTTAACTAGGAATACAACGCCACAATCGAGTTCTATTGGGCACCTTTTCTACTTGAATCAAACTCCGATAATGCAGTGATTCATAGGGTAACTGATAGAATAGTGCGAAAAGGTTCAATCAACACTCATGGTCGTCACTGGAAAGGTGCTGACATTATCGTATTCAACACTTATCTTTGGTGGATAACTGGATCCAAGATGAAGATCTTGTATGCTTCTCCACTTTTCTTTATTCAACCAATTATTTTCTTTTCTTTGCCCTAAAGTTTTCTCAAACTCTTAGGCTTGGATCTTTTAACGATGAAGTAAGAAAGAGCGTTGAGATGTCAACAGAAGATGCTTATCGTATGGCTATGAAAAGTATGGTTAGATGGGTGAAGGTGAACATGGACTCCAACAAGACAAGAGTATTCTTCACCAGCATGTCACCTTCTCATGCAAAGTGAGTATGGTTCACACACATATAAAATATATACTAAAAAGAATTTGTTACATATTCACGTCTACAAAAATTGCAGAAGCATAGAGTGGGGAGGTGAATCAGAAGGGAATTGCTACAATGAAACAACACCAATTGATGATCCTGCATATTGGGGTTCTGATTCTAAAAAAACCATAATGCAAGTAATTGGAGAAGTGTTTGGAAAATCGAAAGTACCCATAACTTTTCTCAACATTACTCAACTTTCCAACTATCGAAAAGATGCACACACATCAATTTACAAGAAGCAGTGGAACCCATTGACTTCAGAGCAACTAGCTAACCCTGCTAGCTACGCTGATTGTGTGCACTGGTGTTTGCCAGGACTTCAAGACACTTGGAATGAACTTTTGTTTGCTAAGTTATTTTTTCCTTAATAGGGCGTAGAAGAGAACGAATTAATAGAAAAAAGAAGAAGAGAGGATTTATGTATAATAATAGTTAACATTGAAGAAGGAGCAGATTGTACATACCAAGTTGAGTGAATTATTTTTAGCACAATGTTAACACATATAGTTTAACTGAATTGCTGTGAACGTCTCTTTTAACTATAGTTAGTGTGAAATCAAATATATAAGAGGAAAAATGTGTGTGTGGGTGTGTGTTTTATCATAACAATTGAAAGTATTCAATAATTACTGTAAAATCAAAATAGATTAATTAAATTAAAATATTTTTGGAAATAATTCATATATATCATAAAACCTTTAGACTGTGTTTTTTTGGGTGGATATACTATTTATAAGGAATGGAAAGAGATAATTAGGAGGTAAGTAGTGTATTATTTTGGAAGTGATAAAAGGTGATGGGATGAGATTATTAGAGGGATGGACTGAAAATTTAATCTCACCATCTAGAGTGAGATTAGAAGGTGATACACCTAGATTTATCAAATTACCCTTCATTATTTAATTTTTGTTACATCTGATTTAGTAGTTAAAATCAATACAGGTGGTGATTTTAGTTCACTTTCTTAATTCTATGTTAACGGTAATAATAATTATTATGGTTATAATAAAAAATTATTACTTATAAAATTACTATTAAAAATAAAAAGAGTTTCCATGTAAATTAATTATTTTCCACCTTATATATTAAATTTATTATACAAAATATATTGTATTATTCATTTTTTATAAATTTTTTTTTATATTTTCAATCATTCAATAAAATTTATAAAATAATTTTAAATTACTTATATATAATTTTAAATTATTTATATATAATTTTATATTATCTATAACAATAGTGACATTTTGGTAATGTAACTTTTTTTTCTATTAATTTTATTTTAATATATCACATCAGTCAATTCAGTCACAAACTTTCACATACTTCATTTTCTAATCTACTCTAAAATCATCTTTGAATCATTTAAAAGAACTAACATCAATTTCACCCTTTCATACATTCGATCTCTTCCTCTCTCTCTCCTTCTAATCCTTCTTCTCAAAAGAACACAACCTTAAAGATTTATAAAAAAAATTTAAAAATCTCGATTATTGCTTTGAAGTATGATGTACATCTTAAGAAAAGTGATAACAGATGTAGATGTCTCCCAATCAGAATTGGGATGGGAAAACACCTAAAAACAATAATGGTGTTTTGAATTTTGATTTGAAAGTGAGAGCATATCGATGAACACGTTAGAGTGGGTGTGGTCCAGAGATAGATATAGCATTTAGTAGAATTAATTATGAAACCAGTGATTTCTGGTTTTCGGAAAATTTAATGTTAAAAGACCAACATTAATATTTATTAAAATTCCAAACCATTTCATTCTTTTGAGCTAATCTTTATAGCATTTCTATGATCATTAACCTAAATATATGACCAAATTATTAATTAACTCTTCCTATCATTTATAATAACACACATATCTATTTCTAATCATAATTTCAAACATGAAAACCTTTATCAATTTTTACTAACTGAAACATTCATTTACCTGATTCTAATAAACATCAGAATAAGGATAATTACTTTTTACTTTAGAAAACCTTTTAAGTGAAGAAGATTAATATGATATATGTTAAAAATCACGTTCAACATCTAAAATCAAAATCAACTTATAAAGTATTAACTTATTATATAAATTGATTTTGCAATTTATTGGTGAAATCGATTTGAAAGAATGAAAACAATATAAGGTGAAAAAGTCTGAGAGATTAATTTAAAATTGACATTACCATATGTTTAATAAGTTTCATTTACTTTTCTCATTATAAAAGTTTTCGTAATTACTGACATAAATAAATTCATCAATAAATTCAAATTATCAACAGGATTCTAAAAACAAATATTATGTGTTGATAAATTAGAATTTGTATTACCAATAACTATTTTTGTCAATAATATTTCAACGATTAATTCTGTTAATAAATTTCATTGGTAACTTATAATATTTATTACTGATAAATTTTTCCATTAGTAAATTTAGTGACAAATTTGTTTGAGTTGCTATGATAGAGATATACAAAACTACAGAGAAACTAAAATCAGCACAAATATGCACACAAAGTGTACATGAATTATATTGCATCATCATCAATGTGACAGAGAGACCAATACTCGATTTATAGAGTAACTATTTTATTTACAAGACCAACTAACTAACATATTGAACTTGAATTACAGTTATAACAACTCCAAGTCTTGTGAGATTTTTTTATATTTTGAGGGGGAGATGGTTGAGAAGAAGAAGAGAAGTAGGAGGAGGATAAGGAGAAGTTAGCACTAGTGACGGTGAAAGTAGTGAAAGTGTACAAATGCAACTTCGATGACAACCAGACAACCACAGTTGGAAGAGGAGAAGGAGGAATATGAAAAGAAGAGGAGAGAAAGAGGAGGAGGAGGAGACGATGGTGGAGGTGGAGGTGCGATGTGGAAGAGAAGAGGAAGAGTTGAGAAAGATAAAGAAGAAAAAAAAGTCTCAATTTCGAATTTGATCAATGGTCAAAATTCATTGATAATTACCGAAAATATTTACTGATAAATTTATAACAATCAATAATTATCAACAAATTTCACTATCCGGTAATAAAATGTATTGACGACCACTGTAATGACAATCTTTGATCTTTTTAGTATCGATAATTTGTCGATAAACTAGAAAATTGAAATTGATAACAAACTTTTGTTATAGCATAGATAAAATTGTGTACGTAGATAATACATAATTTTCCTTGAATGTCTTTGATAAAATATTAAATAAGTGAGAGCTTATATACAAAGTAAATAGAAAGAGGTTCGTAAATAACCTATCATATTACATGAGCACTAAGATAGCCAAAAGGGCATGAAAATTAGTGGAAGATATTGGCACATAGAAATGATTAATAAGCACGATCTCTTGATAAAGCTGAAGTATATGGCTAAAGTAAAACCAACGAATTAATGAGAATTACAGCACAGGAATCAAACTGTAACTTTTGACCAAAGAACACGCGTTTAATCTAAGAATCAAACATCACAGTCTATACGAGACACTGTGAAAGTCGAAAGAGGAATCTTTTGATGAGTAAGTAAAACAGTTTAGCAGAGGAAAAATTAATTATTGTACATTTGACGAAGTCTTTGTGCAGTAAAATAGTTTTGCAACAGTACTCATGTACATAGAAGAAAACAAGGTAAGGTTCAGCAAACATTAAATAATGGTTTTGAATTCCCACTTGCAACCCAACTTGTACTTCCTTCTATCCCTTCCCACCTCAACTTACATTTATATAATCATATATATTAATAACATAATGAGAGAGAATAATGGCTATGGTATGGTAAACAACAACAACTTGACATGCATTGTCTCTCAAACAACTTTAATTCATCCATACCAAGTTGCACTTCAAACCTTCATTCTACAATTTTTTTAATATTATATGTTCCATAATACGTGCATGGCTATCATCACAAATCTCTTTTTTAAATTATTTTAAATTATTTTAAATTATTTTTTTTAGTATCAGGTTTATCCTTTGGCTAATACGTACATGAGTACAATTTGGGGCCGACAAAATTAATGATTTCTTTTGTACACATTATCTACTCTATATATGAAATTTAAGGGTATTGATTCAAGATGAGTTGTAAGAAATTTTTTGAAAGAGAAAATAAAATATCGGATAGAAAGTTGAGATTTGTGGGAAATTGTTTAGTAGATTACTAAATTATTTCTAAATCTAATATTTTTAATTTTTTTATAATAAATATTATTAAAAGTTAATATTTTAAAAAATAATTTATTTTTTTATTTTCTCAACTAAATTCATTTTTTTTTAAAATATTTAAATTTTAAAAGATACACCTTGAAACAATTGCAATATTATACTTAAAATCAACCTACACATCTTCATTAATTTAATTAAACCATTCATCTATATCAATGAATTTTATAATCAAATGTAGTGTCCTTCAATTAAGATTAAAATACTTTATTATCAATTGTTTGTTATTGTTAATTTAATTATATTTTTATAATCAAATATAGTATCTTTCAATGACAATGAAATTATTTTACAATCAATTTTTTTTTTCTCCAAATAACTACAAATCAATATTCCATTTTTCATCCCTATCCAAAGAAAGCATAAAGAAGCTTCAGAGCAAGTTGTAAATTTGAAGAAGAAAAAAAAAACGCAACTTGTAAATGCCCATGCCCACGGTTTCACACCGATTTCCACGCTTAACGTTCCCTTTCTTTATTTGGCTGATTATGCTAATTTACTTTTGAAAGATCACAAATATCATATCATCTGTTTCGGTAAAACTTTCGGCCCAGACTTAATTACTATAATTTAAGAAAATGTCCGGTGGGTAGAGAGATAAAGAAATAAAGGTTGCATGATGAAAATGTCAAAATATTTTAATAATGTAAAATAAATTGTGTTAGGAAAAAAAAGTTTGTATATCTAAAGTTTCTGAAAATAACAATTATTTCTTTCATCTAATGCTATAGTCGTATGTAATTTTAAAAAAATTGTAAAGAATGTGTCGCTTTGTAATTTAACAAGCAGTCTCTGCCAAAAAAAAAAAAGAGAGTAATGCAGTCAGTGTAATAGTGAGAAGTTTGAATAATTCGTGTTAACCATGACACAAATATACTCTTACATTACATACTTATAAAAAACCAAAGAAGATAAGAATGCTTTTTTAATTCTTTAAATTTTAAAAATTTAAAAGATAAACGTGTAAAGATGAATTTAACTTAAAGTGATACATTCGAAGATACAAGTTAATTATAAAAAAATTAACAATTAAGATTTTAATGATTTCATAATTTATAATAATAGTAGTATCAGTTCTCGACGATTTTATGATTTTTTACTTTATTTTTAAAACATTAGTTACAGGCGTTATATCTTTTGCAAATATACCAGATTTGGTCTCTGTATGAGAAGAAAAATATTAGTTTTGTAGACTTATATTTGTTAAAAAAATATATATGAACAAAATTATTTGTTATAAAAAAGTCAGAGATATGAAAACCAAAAGTTTGAAAAGTTGTTATGAACTAAAACACTAATTCTCTCTCTCCCTATGTATATAATTTAGTGTAATCTTAATATTTGGTTTTAATTAAAATTTTTGATAAGTGTATTTTGTTGACTTTAAAAATGAAAGTATACATTGTTTCTTAAAGTACAAGTTCCATTGCTCGAACCTATTTATTCTTATAATTTTCTATAAGTCAAAACTATGATACAGTCTATATTAAATGAGAATAAATGCATTGTCCACTTAAAATAAAATCAATTTGCATGCGAATTTTATTATAAAAAAAAAAAAAGGTAAATTGAAATGGTTGGTAGTTGGTAGCCATTTGAAAGTAGAAAAATTCAAGCTTTGAGGCAAAGGTCACAATGGTGGATTGATGGCTTTAGACCCACTAACAATGAATCATATCAGGCACAGTTTTCGAAAACACGTGAAGTACATATATGGCAGCAACTTGGTACTGTTCTCTAAATCTAAACATCGTGTTAAACATTGATCCCTAGAAAATTTCAGACATATATATCGATAATGCTCTCATTTCCACATGCGGAATCAAATACATAACAATTGTTATTACCAGCATCACACTTTACCTCGTCACTTGTTGCTAAACTATATTCGCGCAAACTTTTCAGTCACTTATTACACATCCATCGTCTTCTTTCGCACTTCCTATTCTAACTTTGCAGCGCCTTCTTCGGCCAGTACTCTATGAACTGTCACTAATCGCAAATGGTTTGCTTTAGAACAAAGGAAGAAGAAAATAACCAAAATGGAGAATATTAAAACCAACTATTTGCTAATGCAATTCTTATGTCTTCTGTATTCTGTATATGTAGATGCATGTATCTGTTCAATTATTTTTTACGTGTTTTATTATGTGATCAATTTTAAAAATATATTTCCATTACTCTTTTTCATATTAATTGTTTACTAAAACTCACGCAAAAGTCAAATCCAGTAATAAATAAATAAAGTATTCGAAATATTATATTACGAAATCTTTCATATTATACGTTCGTACATTTCTTATATATTTTGGTGATCACTAGGGGGTGATTTAGGTGTCAATATTTACATTGGAGGCAGTTATTGTATTCTTCCATCACTCTTTTATTTTTACAAATAAGGTTCGAGAGTGCCGCAATACTTTTCTCAGATATATATTTATAGTAAGCTTTTAAATTACATGGAATTTCTTAAATAGAAGAAAAAAATAATAATTGAGTTTTTATTATGTAATTTTAGAAAACTGAAATAAATTGTTGTTTTCTTGTTTTGAAGAAAAAGTATATAAATAAATATAAGAAAAATAGTGTGGAGTTGAAGTGTGTCAGTAGTGTGTGTAGGAGCTGACGAATCCCCCAGTATTGGTCTAACCTGTGTCAGATCAGCTCATCAATTTTCCATACATCGAGAAAATATATCTAATAAACACGAAAGAAATTACCTAAATAAAAGCAAATACAAAGCAGATAATTAGATAATTAATAATTATTTACGGTCTTACAAAATACACACACAAGATAAGATAGAGAAAATAGAAAAAAAAATTATATTATGAATTTCATTTTTTATTTTCATCCTTTATATTTTAACGTAGTTCTGAGAGTCATTATTATTAATTTATTTTTTTGGAATAATTAATGATTTACACAAAATTAATTCATAAATTAAAAAATGAAAGCCAAAAATTGAGACATAGTATATTTTCATAGAAAAAAAATGAAGGATTAGAATGAGAAAATTAAAGAAATCAAAGAGATGGTTCATATGAACATTAACATATATCATAATGCATATACATATCATAGTTTGATTGATTCAGCCATTGCCGTCCGAAAAACCCTACTGATCTACCCATCCATGCATGATGCATATCAATTCCAAATACGGGCTTGAATCGAGGTTCCAACCCGAATATGAAACAAAAAACCGGAAGACACAACCCGTTTAAAATAAAAAAGAAAATAATAAAAGAGAGAGGAAATGAATGAATGGTGGTGATCAACAGTTTTGGTGTTCAGAGATTGGGGTGTTATTTTCAGCGATCTGAGCCAGCGACTGCAAGTTACAACGTACGATGGTGTCCACGAACACGCACGTTTCCTCCTTAGTGTTACCCTGCGGTACGTCAACCACATACGACTCCATAACAAGTGTCCCGTTCCCGCTAGCGTGAAGCGTCGTCACCGACCGGTAATTCCTCAGCCGGTGGTCGCCGCCGACCACGCTGAAGCTCATCACGTGGCGCTCGTCGTCCAGGATCTCCAGACGCTCTGTGCTCGACTCCGCGGGGAGCCCCGACACCACCCTCACCTCGCGGACGGCGCCCACGCGAATGCCGTCGCCGGTGATGACGTGGCAGCTCTTCACGAAGTTCTTGTAGCCCTGCGGGTGGTCGAAGCGCCGCACCACCGCCCACACGGCAGAGACGGGGGCGCTGATCGCCTGGACGACCACGGAGCAGCACTGGTTCGGCCCCGCCACGCGCGCGTGGTGCCGCGCCACCGCGTCGGGGAGAGAGGGCACCAGGAGACGGCGCGCAGCGGCGGGAGGCGTCGCTTGAGACTGTTTGGGGCAGTTTACGCCGTTGGCGATTGCAGCGGAAGAGGTAGTGGCGGCGTCGGTTATAGGATTGAACCTTTCCAACTGAACGGAGGATGGCATTGTAACTGCTATTATTATTATTATTATTTAATTTATAATAATAAGAATAATAATAATTAGAAAAAGTAAAAATATCTCCCTGGGTTTCTCTGGCACTATGTGGTGAGTAATGAGTTTGATTCGGTGTAGAATAAGGAAAGGAAAGGATATATACGAGAGTGAGAGTGAGAGGGTGTTGGAGAGGGAAAGTGTTAATAATTTTGTAGTACAAGTTGCATTAGTTTTGTTGTTGAAATGAGTTTTCTTATTTTGTGTTGTTGGTTCTTTCTTTCTTGCTTTTGAGATGGGATTGGAAGTGAATGAGTAGAGAGAGAGTTGTTTGTATTGTTACGCAGGCAGGGGCATGCAAGTGGATCATCAACTTGCATTTCAATTCTATAATTTGGACTTGGCTTTTATCGATTATACCTTTTTCTTTATTTCAAACTCCAACTTTGCCTCTCCATCCATCCCTCTTTTTATTCTACTCTTTTTTTATAAACAACTCTCAATATTTAATTCCTCAACATGGATCACTTTTTTTTATTTTTTTTCACCTCCAATTTTTTTTTTCTTCCATCTCAATGCCTTCTTTTACACACAAATTACCTATATTAAAAATAAATAATATATAAGATTTTAAATTAGTTAATACTCACATGATTACTCCAAATAAACCACGTGCATTTTTATAATTTTTATTTTTCATAATAGTTAAATAGTTTTAGGGAGTCGTTCTCTCTATATGAATAATAATATGCGTCTATATAAGTATATCAGTTTATCCAATATATTATATCCCATACTGATGCCTTTGTAATAATATTTAATTGTTTAAATGCTTTATATCATCAAATATATTCAATATCATGATAAATAAATATTATATTAATTTCACTCTATGAATATAAAAAATATTAAAAATATACAAAAATATTATTTAGTAATATTGAATTAGATTTATATTTGTATATCCTGGTTAGAAAAGTGCTAAATCATGAATAATAACAATCATTGAAATATGCAACTTTAAATCACTTTAATTAAATATCTCCATTCTTGGATTCTTTTCAAACAGGTGTTTAAATCACTTTAATTAAAATACATACATAAATTGACCGATGAATGTCTCTTAAATATTCCCTTGATGTATATACATGATAATATGATTAATAGTTAATAGCGATTCAATTAAATGGATAAACTTATTAAGTGATGGCATATAAACAAATCGGTTTGTCTAAAACTAAAAACCCACCAGATATATATATATATATATATAATCTTACTTTTTTTTCTAAGGATTTTTATTCTAATTCAAGTGCCAACATTGCTCGAATCATTCGAATTAAACTACAACGTTAATTAACTATCTTATCAACTAATTGAGATTGTAATTAACGTTGGAAAGATAAATTAAGAAGCATAGGCATGAGAAATGAGGAATATATGATATAACTTCTATGTATGTGTATGCCTGTTATAAATGTATACAGAAGAAACAATTGAGATATGATTAGAAGCACGTGACATGCACAACTGAAATATCTAACACAGCTCACGTCACCTACTAATCCATCCGATATAATAAGTTTGTGTTTCATTGTAATCTCCAAAGCATTATTTTAACACACATTAGGTGAAAAAAAAAAACTAAATTGGCCAATGATCATAGTTTGGGATTTTGCTAATGTAAAATCTTTAAAATAGACAAAAATTCAAATAAATTTTATACGTTTCATGAAGCTTATAAATGATTATAAAAAATAAAATGAGTTTTAGAAAAATATGAGATTTGTCAATTGATATTAAACCATTTATAAAATGATTTTTGTTCCAATTTCGACCGACAACCATCTTTAGGAACAACCACTGTGTTACCGAGATATTGTTCGTTTTGGAGCATTTGAGCTCCATCACAGTTTTGTCTTTAAAAAACACCTCAGAAGATGGAGGGAGGTAAGAGTATTTAAACTTTGCTTGACCTATGTGAGACTTATTGGGTGTACCGGAACAATAAGTAGTAAATAATTATAGTAAAAAAATTATAAATAAAATTAATAGTGTAATTGTTGGTGGGTTTCGTTTTAACTCCCTTTCAACCCAACTCGAATCCGTTTAACCTATGAATTAAGTGAACGTAGTTCAATTCAATCCACTCTACAAAAATAACAAAATTTTGTCAACTCAACCCAATTTGAATCGATAATAAATCAAATTAAATTACAGATTATAACTCATTTTAACATCTATTTTAGTGTTAAAATATAAAAGTATGATCCAAGTCTCATATTAATAAAAAAAATTGAGTAAAAAAATGAGTTATCATTCCTTTAAGGTTTAAAACCAGAGATAATGAATTCCTGGAAAAGACTCAAATGTACAATTAATTTAAAAAATAATACTAAATATTTTAATTAAAGAAGAAAGAAATCTCCATCCCCAATTATATTAAGAAGTAAGTTTTTTCTTATTGATTAATATGCAATCTAGTGAAGTAACTTTTTACCCAAATATTTATATCAAATCATTGAGTTTTTCAAATTATTTATTACGATACGTACCATCTTTATTGAATTTTATATATTTAGTATTTCGATTGTCTAGTTTTCCATGTGTGTGGATAAAATTTCTTCTGCTTAAGTTTAAATCTAAATTAAATTTATTAATATGCAGCCAGTCACTTTTTTTTTATATATAAAAAGTTCATCAATAAACTATATCTACCATAATTTATTTTTTAATAAAATTACGATGATCTTAAAATGAGCTAAAATAATGTTAACTAGAAACAAATGACAAAACCAGGGCAGGTGAAATTTACATATCAATGGGGTGACCTGAACATAGTTAAGGAGAAAAATAAATTAATAACCTCTTTAGAAGATAATTTTCCAACAACCACCACTCTAAAACAAGTGTCTACTTTGTACATAACAAAATATAGTTAAATATATTTTCTGTATTATATAGTTAACTATTTAATTTATATGAATTCAACATATTATTTAAATCATAATTCTTTTTCTTCTAAAAATAAGTAGTAAATAAACGTTGATTTTAAAGGAAAAATACATCAAATTATAACTACTATTTTCTTGAAATTTATTATCTGTTAAATTTAATGGAGTCAACAGATGCAAAGCAGTATAAAGTGATATGAGTCATTTCAAAACTGTGGATTTGTGTCCACAGTTTCATTCATATATTTTATTTGTTAATGGCTTCTTTAATCTCCTAAGTTGCTTTTTAGTTTTCCAACTATTCCTTCTCTCATCAACTTTCCCCACAATTTATGCTCACCAACTTCATTTTCTTTTTCTTTTTAACCTAATAATAATTAACCTTCATCCATTCGCATTCTCCTTCTACCTTTCAACATTAAAATAAAAGCATAAGGGGAAAACAATAAAATAACCTATCATAACACCTACTACATTCATTTTTATACACAAAAATATATTTGTTTGTTGAAGTTAATTATATAAAAACATGTTATTTTTTTCAAAGGATCGCATTTTATATTTAATATATTAATATCACTTGTCTTTTTTTCTTTTAGAATTAATACCACTTGATATATTCAAGTTTTTTAGGGTGCTGCTAACTACCGTGTGGTATATTTTATACTCGTTCAATGCAGGCCTCGATTGCAAGAGGTTTCATTTTGAAACAAATTAAGGGTTATTTTTCTTCCATTTCAATAAATAAAATTTAAATGATTATTCTGACAATAATTTACGTACTCAAAATATTTTGACCAATTCTTCTGTGGAAGTTTTGACAAACATCTATTTATAAATGATTAAATATTTTTCTATGGGTCTAAAATTTTACAAGAAAAAAAAACATGTGTGAAGATAAAATTTAATTACATTGCTAACTTAATACAAATGAAATCTTTCCTTTCTTTATCTATTTGTGTATCTATAATTTCACGAGAATGTTTAATTTTGTAATTTAATTGATAAAATCCATTATTATTATAAGAATAATCTGGTCACCTTTTTGTACACGTGGCTAGTAAATTAAAGGTATAAATACACATTTGGTACCCAAACTTTTTTAGAAAGTTCAATGTGGTACCCGAACTTTAGGAATGTTCAATTTGGTACCCCAATTTTCTAAAGAGGTTCAATTTGGTCCTCTCCGTTAAGTTGGAGTTAACACCGTGTCCGTACAGGACACGTGTCA
>Ga0214542_1010212_pt1 | contig 13863 bp, 7 predicted proteins | sample CNSS1metaG_FD_160096 | JGI IMG/M metagenome (GOLD analysis project Ga0214542, IMG submission 160096) | Root nodule microbial communities from cowpea collected in UCLA plant growth center, Los Angeles, California, USA - CNSS1 | ecosystem: Host-associated > Plants > Roots > Nodule | place: USA...
AATGTTTATGCTATTAAACACTTAAATTAAGAGTATTAAACATTCTCATGTGAAAGGAAAATATACAATAAATAAAAATATTAAAAAATAATAGAAATATTCAAATGTTAGACATAATTTTTTTTTTTAATTGACATACATCATTTTAACATAATTACATAAAGATTATGATAAGATAAAAAATATATTGGAGATGCGAATGAGTTTCATGACAAACCAAATATTTAGAAAAAATAAAAAATAAAAAAAATATATAGGGTTACTTAATTAATTGTGAATATTTTAATAATTTAAACGATGATGGAAATATGGCGGGGACGGGTATCATGGCGGGGATATATTCATCCCCATCCCCATCCCCATACCCAATTGAAAAAATCGGAGATTCCCCATACCCATACCCAGTCAATGCGGAGATTCCCCGTCAAAACGAGGACGGGTTCGGGCAATACCCACGGGGACGGGTTTATTTGCCATCTCTATTTACAAGATTTTCCTAACCATCTTTTTTATTTTTTATATAAAATATTTTTTCCATTTTTCATTAATTTTCTAATGTTTCATCTAATTTATTTGGATTTTTTTCATTATTCATTTGAATATTTTCTTTCATTGATTTTCATTTTTTTCTCATTTAATTCTCACTTTTTTTTTTCTTTTGGGATTTCCTATTTATGTACATGTATTGTATTTAAGAAAAGGCAGAAAACAGCATGACACAAAAAAACAAAAAAAAAATACTAAATGTTAGACTTTCCCACCGTTAGATTTGTGCGAAACAATTATATAGGTTTATGTTTTCAAGGTAATCTATTATATGCATACAAAACAGTAACAGTATTGTACTGTTGTCAAAATGTTTGATAAATTATTTATAGAGAAAATGGCGTCATAAGATGAGGTCAGCCACGACCACGAGAATGCATTTCTGACCTGGCCGCCATCCACATCCACTTAATTGACCCACGTGTGCTTATCAATCACCCTCTGCGGGTCCCACTTCTCACACTATATCATCTCCCTACGTCATTTTTTACTTTTTTTTTTTTCATAAAGACAATGTTGCATAGCAAAAAAAATCTTTATGTTCCGCTCATAAATATCAATTAAATTATTTTTAACTTTACATTAAACCATTTTTCATTATTAAACCATACCGCTCTTGTTTAGGAATGTCAACGGGGCGGTAGGGGTAGGATACAGGTAGTAGCTCTCCCGTATCCTACCCGTTAGATAAATATTCGTCCCGTACTCGTATCCATATCCGTCGGGTATCCGTTATGCGGGTACCCGTCTATATTTTTCATACCCGCCCACGAGTACCCGCGGGTATTTACAAAATTATTTAAAAAATAAATATTTAATCATAAATTTAAATAAAATAAAATAAAATACATTACTGTCATAAACTTTAAATAAATTCCACACTAACTCAAGTCCATACAAGTCCAAATAATTATAAAAATAAATATAAAATGACGTTCATGAAAATTCTTTAATTAGTGTTTTGATCAACAAGTCCACTTTCTCCGATTGATTGCTGAAATAATCAAATAATAAACCTCAACTGTCACGTGTCAAGTATTCTTATTTTGAGTCCATTATTTGACAACAAGCATATCATAAACGTCACTATCTATATATGGTGGTTTGATGTATATGCCCAATTTCAAAGAAGGGAAAGAGAAAAATGTCAAGAGATGTACTTAAAAGAAGACAACGTACCAATACTTGAAGTTGGAAGAATGAAGACAGAAGACAAGATGTGCAACTTATAAAAAATTAGGACAAAATGTTTTTTACTAATATATATATATATATATATATATATATATATATATATATATATATATATATATATATGGGTATTTTTGTAAATTAAAGTTTAGCGGGTACGGGTATCCACGGGTACGGATACTATGATACCCGTACCCGCCCCGTTAACATGCGGGTATCAAAAATACCCGTACCCACAGGTAGCGGGTATCCATTTTTAATATTCATTTCTTACCCATTGCGAGTTTTATCCACGGATAACCACGGGTACGAATATTTTTGACATCCCTACTTTTGTTTCTACGTAGCAAAATGTATGAATTGTGATTTAATTATGACTTTTTAAAAAGGAAGTTTATGTAGTGATCGAATGAAATTCTTTTTTACTTAAAAATATTAGTCATAATAAAATTAAAATTACTTTACATGTTTTTCTTTTTATTTTTTATTTTTGAAAGGATTTCTAATTTTATTCCTTATAAATTTATGTCACTTTTATTACGCACCACTTTTTTTTTTAATTAGTTGAATGATGCTTTTTGATAGGTTCAAAAGTGTAAACGGGTAATATTTATTAATTATTATTACATAATTAGTAAGTGGCATACGTATAAACGAGGAATCCATCATAGATTACCGATGTGTCCCGGTCCTTTGACGAGGCTGGTCCAATCATTTTCTTAAGAAAGCAATACTATATAAACTTTTTTGTTTTATTTAGAATAATGCACAACTTAACTATATTACGTAGTTATTGCTCTGTGAATACCAAATATAGATTAGCATACCTGCAAAAGGATTTCTCCAAAAGCTTCTATTAAACAACTGAGTTGAAAGAGCTCATAAACCAAAATAAAATGTTGAATTATCGAATTTAAAATATGTAACAAAGTTAGCAATCGACAATAAAATTGAAGAAAGTAGTATAATAAAAAAAATTTATATATTAACATCAAGATAAATTTAACTTTTCAATATCTCTAGTTAAATAAAATAATTTTAAGGATTAATTAAGTATATTAGACTCCAATAGGCATGTATTATAAGTGTAAAGGATTCCAGAGATTAATCATTAAGATATCAAGATAACAATCAATGAATGATTAGTATAACTGTATATCAGTTAAAAAAATTTATTGGCTGATGTAGTGGTTCATTAATAATATATTTACTAATATTTAAAAAATATAATAATGGTACCCGAATGTTATTTATTAATAGAAAAGGACAAGGAATTGTTATTGAAGGTACGTGAAACAGAGAGAGAAAAACAAAGTTGTCTTGTTAAAGAGACTATTAGTAATTTAGTATGTATAAATTTGGCATGCTTTTGCGTTTTTCCTCTTTTTCACACAATGTTTGATTATCCGATTCGCTTTAGCGGCGTCTTTTACCATTTTACCATGGCCAAAACCGGGTATAAAATGAGGTTGTAGGAGCAAAAGAGACGAGAAAAACAGAGCAACTCAACAACACCTTACTTCTCCTTTTCACTCTTCACTCTAGTTTTCTGAACATAGATATGGATTCCACCTCCTTCTTCAACTCACCTTCTTCCGATTTCTCCTCCGAATCTTCCTCTCCAGAGGCTTTCTCCTGGGAGGGCTACCTCCCCTTCAACGAGAACGACCCGGAGGAGATGCTCCTCTATGGCATGATCGCCGGCGCCAACACAGCCGAGCGCGCCGCCGATCGAGCGGGCTCTGAGGAGAGCGAGGCGGTGCAAAAGGAGAAGTCCTACCGCGGAGTGCGGCGGCGCCCGTGGGGGAAGTTTGCGGCGGAGATCAGGGACTCCACACGGCACGGGATGAGGGTGTGGCTTGGGACATTCGACAGCGCGGAAGCCGCGGCTCTGGCTTACGACCAAGCAGCGTTTTCCATGCGTGGCTCCGCCGCGATTCTGAACTTCCCCGTTGATATCGTTAGAGAATCGCTGAGGGAGATGAACTACACGGTCGACAGCAATGAAGAAGGGTGCTCCCCTGTTGTCGCTCTCAAGAGGAAACACTCCTTGCGGAGGAAAATTGGTGTGAAGAAAAACAACAAACAGAGTACCGTAGACAATGCGGTCGTGTTTGAAGACCTTGGTCCTGACTACTTGGAACAGTTGTTGATGTCCTCTGATCATATTCCCTCCTCCTTCTGATTCATTCATTCCTCAATTGCAATCCAAACCTCAAAAGCCTTCACGCTGCGGCTCAAGCAACAATCCCGCAACGTTTTTTTACATCCTTATAAATATCCCATGATGCATAGTTTCTACTTAGGCTTTTTATGTTAGTGTTAATTCCTTTTTCTTCTTTGTTCTTTGGTTCTTGTGTGGCTGAGATGCCCGTGTCGTGTTTGGATGACAGATTTCAACATCTGAATCTGTATCTTTTTCTCTCTTGATGGTTTTTTTTGTTTTTTTTTTTTTTTTTTTTGTTTTCCTAGAATTGGAGAACTTTCTTGTTTTTTTGTAAAGTTTAGACGATAAGGAATGCAGTAATCTACGTGGGGCACCATTTATGTCAAATTGTCGATATTTATTGAGGTGACTGGGACTGTTGTTTTAGCTTTATCGGACTATAAGTCAACATGCATGGTCGAGTTTAGCGCGGGGAAGGCGGCACGTGTGGGCGCACCGCATACACAAACAAATTACAATCGGTTTCTTATCCATTTTGCCAACCTCTTCCCTTTTGTCTTGCAGTGTGTTTGAAAATTTTCTCAGTTTTGCCAAACATATATGGTCACATAATTAATAGCATCACAAGAGAAAAAAGGGGTTTATCAGGTTGAAAATCTAATTTTAAGAATATACAACGTTATAATAGAAAAATGGCTTTTAAAGTATGGTTGATGAAGGTAGATCTGGTCCCATTAAGGTGACATAAGGGATTATTAACGTGGTGCATGACACGCGAGAGAGTTATTTTTTGTAAATGAAAAAGTGATGCTTTAGTTTTCAAAGTTTCGTATTTGATTGTGTTCAAAACAAGTGGCAGGGCTAGTTTGATAGCAGGTTAGGCTAATTTTGTCCTGTGAGCAGAACCGCATCTACGAAACATAGACTTTGATTTGAGACAGCACATCGATCGCTTAGGTGAAGATGAAATACCAAATTTTTGTTGTTCCACAAGGAATAAAAAATAAGAAGATAAAATGGATTAGCACTTGGACGCAATATTTTATGGAGAAAATATGGTAAAGGAAGACGCAAGGAAATAGGGTGAGTTGGTGGGGTTTCTAGAAATTTGTCAAATCTGTTGGAGAGTAGAGAACCGCAAAACAGTTTATTTATTTTTTCTCTCCAACTGTTTGAGTCCAACTTTGAAGCAAAAGAAGCTTCTTCCAATTGTGGTCTAACAGAATTGGTTGGACACTTAGACCAACATCTTCAATCTTATGACTTATCTCAATATTATTATAATCACGTGCCATTACTTTGCTTTATTCATTTTTTTTTTCTACTCCTAAATATGTTTCAGTATCTTAAACTATTAATTTACATGCTAAGAAAGTCACCCTTTATATCCCATATTCAAAGGAAGATGTTTTATAATATGTACTCAAGTCGAACAGTTAAATACTCGTATATAAAACAATAAAAGGTTGAAAGTTTTGCATAACTATATAGTATCTCAGATGCAGTGTCAAATTTTAATCTTGCAACGATAAAAGCTAGTATTGAATTGATTAATCACTTAATTAAATGTTTTTTTCCCTTATACGATTAGGTATTTTATTTAATTAAATATTTTATCACTCAATTATCATTACTCAACTAATTTTATCATCTAAATTTTTTAAAATCATTTACCATTAATTTTGTGTATTCTAATGCTAGATGTTTAAGATGTATGAAGAACAAAAGAGTCATTTTAAAAAATATAACAAAATGCTAATGTCTTTGTTTATTTGTTAAACTTTTTGTTAGGACACGTGATCATCATTTACTATATCCATTTAAGTGTGGAAGTTTAAGAAAAACAGAACGATAAAACATTTGGAAAAAATGTTAGTGGTAAAATTCGTTAAAGGATAATTATTAAATAATAAAATATATGATTAAGCTAAAATAGGCTTAATTATATGTTTTTATTATAAATTTAAAAAATACAATAAATTACAATGAAATTACTCATTGATAATATATTTATTTTCGTTAATAAATTTAATACTCAAAACAGAATAAATTTCAATTGGTCAAATTACTGGTTAAAAAATTATTATCAAAAAATTTATATTACCGTGGAATAGAATTTTTTTGGTAATAACAAAAAAAATTTATCCATAGATTTTCATCAACCCAAAATGCTTTGATGGAGTGGTCATTGATAAAATTTATCGACGGATCACAAATTAGTTGATAAATATATGTCAATAATTATTGGTGAAATCTAACTATTCGGTAAAAATTGTAATTAGGTTTTCTTCTTTCTTTTTTTTTTCCTTCTCTACTTTCCCTCTCCTCCTCGTCGTGCATCCACCGCTGTCACCTTTGGCTTATCCTCCTTTTCCTCCTCTTCATCTTCTCTATATCTCTTTCTCTCTATCTTGTTCTCCTCTTATAATTTCGACACAACCATCGTTGTCGCACCTTTGTGTCACTCTTGAGCCGCTGTCTCGATCATCATGTCTTTGTTTCCTTCTCCTCCTCAATTGAGTGACTTAATTGTCAAATATTATTAAAAAAAATATTTATCAATAATATAAATTTTAATTTATCCACTAAAATATTCATGATTAATTTAAAGTTCGTTGATAAAATCAATTGATAAATTTGAATTTATTAACAAATTTATTTCTCTGAGTAAAAGTTCATCCATAATTACAATTTTTTTTATAGGAAATATAACTAATTAGTACATGTTAAAAAAATCAACTTTCACCAAAATATCCAATTACAAACATTGAATATAATATTCAAAATATACTTATATTTATTTAAAAAATTTTAAACTAAAAAATCAAATCACATAAGAAAAATGTAGACAAATAATAAAATATAAATTCTTTTAATAATCTGATCAGCGAAACTAAAATTTCTTAAATAAAAGTTGACGAGTAAAAGTCAATTTTTCTATGCCCAATCGTCAACTGCAAATGTTTATTTATCTGCCAGTAGAGCAATTTTGTTTAATGAGATAAAATGTTTATGAAAATTTTGTCTCAAATCCATTCCGAGGTTTAAGATCAATTAAGATTATGCATAAATTTTACAATTCAAAATTGTATTAAGAGAATAACAAAACCATTCCAAAAAGCCCAACAAATATTAAATATACCTTAAACTCAATTATGACTTATATTTTATCAATAATCCATTCTGTATAACTTTTCTACCATCCCAAATAAAAAAATAATCAAATATAGGCAAAGGAAAACCATGTTTACATTCAAGGGCAGGCCTTGCTTGTGACCGAGAAAAGTCATGGCTCTCCTAAGATTTTTAATTTTAATTTATATATATTTTAAATTTTATATTTTTTTATATTATTTTTATTAAGTTATATATATATTATTTATATTTGAATTTATTTATATATTTTTTTAAAATAAAAATAAAAACTAATTTGATGGACCTTAGTTAATAAAGGGATTAAGATTTTGTACATGGCCATAAAGTTTTTTTTAGAGCAAGCAAACCATTAATAAGGTGTAGAAATAAAAGTAAAGACAGATTGAGAACTGGAGATTAGAGATAAGAGAAATCGAAAAATGCTTCCTCACAATATCTCCTAAATGAGTATCTTAATTTGATTTATGTATGTTAGGTTTATGATTCTCTCATTACGATATTTCTCCTAAATTAATTTTTTTTAAAATTAGTATGAAAACTAACTTAATTTTAGAAATAATTTTATGAAATTGGCATGAACCCTGATTATATTTTTCTTTTCTCAAATTAGTATAATCCTACATTATAAAATATTGAGATTTTATGTTTTTCAGTGTATAAAATAAATTAGTTGAATAATCTTGAATTGAAATAGAAATTAGAATACTCATTTTGTGTAAATTCAATTCATTAGAAAGATAAGAGGTAAGAATTGTGAATTGCCATATGAAAATGACTTAAGTAAAAGAAACAAAAAGTTTTTTTAATTAATAAATTATATATAAAAAATCTAAATTGACAGAATTTGTTTTCAAGTTCCACCACTCCTTATATTAATTTTTTCCAAATTATCAAACCATCCCAAAATACTCGATTTCCTTAATTTTCCAAAAACTTAAATTTTACACATTTCATCTTAAATTCATAATTTCCCAAAGTCACAACCCAAATAATCCTTCAACCTGGAAACTAAAATTTAAAACGATAAATCTAACTTCCCTTACCGGAAGTGATTTAAATATATAAGAATTCAATGGTTGAGGATGAATTACCGAGACAAATCCACCACCAAGCGTCTCTTACTCTGGTCATTATTAAGATCTAACAGGAGAATATTACAATTTGTATTTGGACAACAGAAGAAACATATGTAACGTAATCTTCATTCATCTTTTTGCATGTTTCCTTTTGACGAGGGAAATTGGTATTCAAAGGAAGGAAGTTGAAGATGACTTGTCCTTATTCCACTTTATCTTTTAACTACATTGTACTATTGAGAAGCAACTATTTTAGAGGTCGAAAACAGTTGAGTTTTCTTCTTAGGTACCTGGACAAGGAAGAAGGAGGAAAAAACATATTTTTGTCAAAGATAAGGTTCTGTTTTTGGCAAAAGAAGACACAGTTTTTCTTCCTTTATTACTGTTCTATTTTACTCCAGGTTTCATATGCCCACATCCCACACTTTAAGTTTTCAACAAAAAAGCCCACCTGAACACCCATTCAACTACCCAATTTTTTCTACCTACTCTCATTATAAAAACATTTTTATCTTACACTATCATTATATAGATACCACAAATATAAATAAAATAATACTAAACTAAATTCCTATAGTTATTGATTTATGTGGGCGAAATTATTACTCATACGGTTCGTTGATTATTTTTTTTTTTCCAAACTTTAAAGTCTTGTTTGAAAATCCTACACGACAAAAAAAATTGTGTTTAAAACTGTTAAAAAATGTTTCAAATTCATATCATGTAATTCACGTTTAAAAGTAAAAATTAATTACAGGATTGTCTAGTAATTCATGAAATCATTACACTTTCATTTATTGTCTCGTAGGCAATCCAGTGAGAGAAAAAAATAAGGTATTTGAATCACTAAAAAGAATCTCATTAATAATTATTAATAATCAATTTTAATGATTTAAAGTTTTAATTACTACAATAATCAATTTAAATATTAATTTATAAAATTAAAAATTATTAATAACTAAAATAATCACTATTATAAATAAAAAATTATACTTAGTTACTAAGTAATTATAGATCAATTTAGTATTTAAGTCATTTTAGTATCTAAAACTATGGTAACTAATTTTAAAAATCAATTTAATGACCAATTATAATTTTTTATTTATAATAGTAATTATTTTAGTAATTAATAATTTTTTACTTTGTAAATTAGTATTTAAATTAGTCATTATATTGACTAATAATTTTTAGTCACTAAAATTGATAACTAATAAAACATTTTCTCGTAGTAAATTAAGAACTTTTAGAGCTAAAATAAAAAAAAAAATATTTTTTAATAAATTTATTTTGGATAAATTTGACAAAATTTTCATAAATAAAATTAAAATAAATTAATTTTTTATATTTTAACCAAAATGAAGTAATAAAATAATATCCTTTTTATCTAAATAGATAGTTTTTCAAAGTTTATGATTATTTTTTAAACTATTATTTTCTCAAACGTAATTATAGTATTCTCCTTTTACCACACTTTCGTTTTTAGAAGCTATGATATGAAATGAGATTTTCTTCATTCTTCTTTTCGCTGAGAGGAAGCTTCCCGAATTGTGATTAATCTGAAGCCGGCACTGTATTGGTGGTCTCATCTTGGCAATTAGAAATTGAAGAACTCTCCACCTCAGAAAAATCCACCAACATGCTTAAACATGAAAGAACACCGAGAGAAAAAGGTGGTCCCGTCATCACATTTTTTAACTATTAACTATACCTTAATTATATGTAAATAAGTACGACCAAAAGCAATTAACACATTTCTTCATAAATTTACAAAGTAGGGTTAAACAGTTAGTTTCTAATTTCACTTATTTGTATAGTTTAAATGATATTATTTATTATTAAGGTGTGAGTGAAAATAACTTGATACTCAAGAAATTGTAGTTATTAATATTTTTATTTGACTAGTTGGTGTAGTTAGAGTAGTTGCATTAACTGATCAATGACTAAGATATTGTCACGTGATGAATAACAACAGCTAATAAATTTCTAGGTCAATACAAAGATATGTATATATAATAAGTCCAAATAAGAACGTAATGTGTTTGGGATTGCTTTAGATAATAATAATTTAGTGGAAAATAAATTATTCTACTTTGATCTGTGTGGGTTCCACTCCCATGTTAACTGAACCTGGTCACCGATTCACCGGTTTAAAAGACAAACACAAATACCAATATGATTCTCATTATAATCTATTCAACGACTAAGCAAACTTTTAGGAATAGAGACGGACTTTAGGTGAAGTGTTTTTAGAACCCATTACACAATAATAAAATAATTTGATTTAATTATAGTGAAAGACGACATTTTTTTCACTCGTAATCAAGTGTTAATTTGTTTCAAGAATCATGATTACCTTACGTTATTGGTCTTAAATCCCAGCCAAACTTTTAGGTAGGTCAAATGTAAATTGTCGTTTGTGTTGAAGAAAATAAAACACGATGAGATCCCGTATTAGTTGAGCAAAATGTGACCACATTTTGTCGTAATTTTTGTAGAAAGTTATAAACAAACTTTGTTGGGGTCCAAATTACGGAAGTTGCAAGCTTATCCTTGACCATCCACCAAACTTAAAACCTGACTTCACACTTTGGACTGAGAAAAGATTAATCTCAAATACATTTTTTAATCATTTGCTTTACTTTTGAGCTTCGGTTTGGTATATTATTAATTCATTTTGGTTTTCTTAAAGTGTTCCATTCAATATATCAATTTGATCATTTGTTAGTTTCTTACGCTACCCATAACCTGATATTTATCCATGTACGAGTGATTTTTTGTTAATAGGAAAAGTTTAGCATATAATGTTTTTTTATCAGTTTACAATGTTGAAAGAATTCGTTTTGAATATTGGAAATCCTAATTTTTCTTTTTATGTAAGATATTATTGAAGAACCTCTCTAAATTTCATATAAGATTTGTGTTTTTGAACAAATCACCCTCCTGAGTTTAACCCATTATACTGTGTTTCCTTCTCTCTCGGAGAAGGAAAGAGGCCCAACTCAAACTATAGTTTTCACGGCTATTTCTTCCTGCCCGCACCTTTTTTCTTCATACACCCCATAAAACTCAAATCCAAAATTAACGTCCATTAAATAATAAAAAGATAAAAATTACCTTTGTATAATGTATTCTGGATTGTACAATTTGAAAAATATTTATGTATCCAGAACTACATTCTAAAATATATTAAAAAATATGTTTTGGATAATGTGAAATCCTTAAAATATGAAAATGTTTTCTTAAAAGAAATAATAATAATAATAATAATAATAATAATAATAACCAAAATAACCTATGAGTTTCAAAAAAGGAGCATCATTCTCTCTCAAAATAACTTCTTCTCCAAAAACCTTCATCTCTTCCCTTTTGTGAATTCACCCAAATCCTCTCCTTTTTTTCAAACAAAGGACGTTTTCTTGATTGTCGCAAAGCCTCTTCGAGTCTAGCCGAACAAATTCTTTTTTTAGATAAGTCAAAATTTCGGTCTCCTTTGATGCCCAATCTGTTTTAGCTTTGCATGTAACTTTTCTTTAGTTGCACGTGCTCCTCGAGCCTTTGATTTTGCTCTTTGCTAATTAGTGACTCTTTTGGACCAGTTGAAACGTGTTTACGATGTCTCTAGGTTGAGGTAGAGGGTTTGCGAATTTAAAGACAATTTTGGGCTTTCTCAAGTGGTTGGGTTGTCTTCTAAGGTAAGAGAAGCTAATGACTTTTTGTATTAGTGATATTCCAATTTAATTAGAGTATTGCATGTTGATTCTGCCCGTAATGGAGGGTTTTCGTTTAGCAAATTGGGGCTTTTGTTAATTGAGGGTTTAATTAAGTATGTATGTGAGAAAAGTTGAGTTTTAAAAATGATAATTGAATAGAATTGATAAATCTGTCCAAATATGTTATGGTTGCTTCTTATATATGAGATGCATCGAAATTGATGATTTATTAGTGTTATGTTGAAAGTAGATTAGTTTGACAAGAGAAAGTTGATGAAGATGAAGTTAAAATTGTGGTGTTGGAGTAATGTGATGTTTGAGTTGAACTTGGAATTTGGTTGTAATATGGTAACATTGAAAGTAAAATCTTAAATCAAGTGGGAATTCAGACTTGTAACAATTTTGAATTTGAAAGATTGATATTACTTAGTTAAGGATGTGTTTTCACTCATTTATGGGTTTGTAAATGTTATATTTCACGTGGTTTAGGATGCAAATTGGAATGAGAGGTCTTGGTTGTTGCAATTGTACAATTTGGTATCTTTCACAAGACATTTTGAAATAAGTTTGAAGAGAGAAAAGTGAAAAATACCAAACGGTGCAGTGGAGTAAACCAAAAACCTCATACCAGACACATTTGTCATGGGGCCAGGCCCTGCATTTCGGGGGCTCTATCCTAGAATTTGCAAAGTCAGAGTGCAAATTTGAAGCCAGCTCCGAGCAGTGCATTTCAGGGCTGGGTGCCCAACCTTTGTTGCGCCAGTGCCGAGCGTCGAGTGCCAATATACTATGTTTTATGTTTTGATATGTTTCATGTTCCCTGGTCCTGTGATTTTATGATTTATGTTTTTCATGCTCTTTCAGTATGAATAACAATGGAAGATGAGCTTGTTGATACGAAGATCTTTAAGGGAAAGAAATTCTATTCCATGTAATTAGTAGTGTACACATTGATGTAAGGAGTTACTACTGATGAGTTACCTGATAATTAACATTATCATGTTTTAATTTTATTCATATTTGTATCTTATTTTTGGATTTTATTTAATATTTCAGGTTTTATCAAATAAAAGTGGAAAAGATAAATGGTCAGGATGTTAACCTATTGATACACCAGTAGAGGAAGGTTTAAAGTTGTGTGTAGATCCTAATCAAGTACTTGTTAATAATGGACAATACCATAGAGTTGTTGGAAGATTGATGTACTTAGCTTACACAAGGTCTGATCTTGCTTATGCATTAAGCATTGTAAGTCAATACATACATAAAGCCGGCGAGCAACACATGAATACAGTCATGCGAATTTTAAGGTATTTGAAATTTGTTTTACGAAAGAGAAGTCTATTCACAAAAAATTCAGATTATCAAAGCATAGATGTATACACAGATGCAAATTAAGCATGATCAATAGATGATAGGCGATTAAGTTCAGGATACTTCATCTTTGTATGTGGTAATCTTGTTGAAGTGGACAAATTTTTCATCAAGGAAAAGCTAGAAGAGGACATTTTGTGATTGCCTAAATTCGAGTCGAGTGTTTTCTGCATTTGTAGTCTAATTGGGCATGTGTGAGATCTATGTACGAACTTGAGGAAGAATGTTAAATTATTGTTGATTGACTGTCAATCATATAAATATAAATTCCTTCCATATTTAGGATTTGCTAATAATATGTTATAGAACATGAAATTATTCACGGTCCTGAATCTAATAGGAAGCATTGCAATTTTCATAAGATGTATGTGTATTTGTTTGTATGAAATTATCTGGAATTGAATTAATTCCACAGGTCACTTAATACACGGTGGATGACAACGAACATGGTTATGCTAGAGGGAATATTCATTGATTTTGATTTATAGAGCTTATGCATCAAATAATTTACTTGTGGATTTTAGCATGAAAAGAATACAATAATCTTCCCTGTCTTAAATCCATACTACTAACAGATACCAAACTAAACTTCAAAACCTATAGTGATAGTTGAATACTACTCATTACACAATAATTTGGTTAT
>Ga0214542_1010215_pt1 | contig 13861 bp, 2 predicted proteins | sample CNSS1metaG_FD_160096 | JGI IMG/M metagenome (GOLD analysis project Ga0214542, IMG submission 160096) | Root nodule microbial communities from cowpea collected in UCLA plant growth center, Los Angeles, California, USA - CNSS1 | ecosystem: Host-associated > Plants > Roots > Nodule | place: USA...
AACTAAGTCAACTTAGGGAATCAAAAATAACAAACACAAATGAAAGGGATGAAGGATTAGTGAACTTCCTTTCTAAACATGCTTAGTCTTCTTAAGCATGTGTCTTCATCCTTGGTTGGGGTCAATCTTTCATCATCCTCCCCTTCTTGGAGAGAATTTGACCACAAATTCTTTAAGCCTTTGTAGATGGAGCTTGACTTGATTTGGGGGAGGTTTTGCGCCTCCCTTTTATGAGCTCTTATTCCATCTTTTCTAAGGGTACTACCCCTAGCTTTGGTTAGGCCATCCCTCTTTTCTAGACCACTCTTCTTCTCATGCTTGCGCATTGGGTCTTCCTTTTGAGCCTTGCAAGAGAAGAAAGAATGGTGATGTTCATCTTTCTTTGAAAATCTTTTTTTAGAGGCAAGTAACACTTTGAAGGTAACTTGCTCTTTTTCTTTTTCATCTTTTCTCTTCTTTCACTTTATTTTGGTCCTCATTTGCTTGATTGGGTGAGAGAGGTAGGAGTGTGAACTTCTTGCCTTGGAAGGTGTGAACTTCTTACAAAAATAATTAATAACGAAAATTTACAAAATTGTTCTAAGATAAGGTTTAAAAAGTAATTATTAATTATAAAATCTTTTATTACATTATTTTATTAAAATATGTTTTTCAATTATACATATTAATATTTTTTCTACGACAAATCAAAGTTATATAATCATAATTTTTAATTAGTTTTAAAATAAAGGATAATTTGGTCATCTTGTTTTCTTTGATTTGAATATAATTTTTAATCTATCACATGCAATAAATCACTCATCAACTTTAACAAACTTTACTCTAAATCCACCCATTTTTGACTTTAGTCCACTTAAAGTGAACAACAGAAACTTCACAGTGTAATCCACTTGAAGTCATCCTCTCCCTCTCCCTCTCCGTCCAATTAACCTTGAGTGAGAAAGAGGGGGATGGAAGAGGGAAATTGTTCTATTTTTAAATCATCTATGTTATGTCATGGTTTGAGGGTGATATCAAGATTACAATTATGTCCGCAATTTATTTTTCAGCTTAATTATGAAAATGATGTAAAAATATGGATTTTAGAATTATTTTTCAAAAATAATTAATAACGAAAATGTGAAAATTGTTCTAAAATAAGGTTTAAAAAGTAATTATTAATTATAAAACTTTTTATTACATTATCTTTTAAATATTTTTTTATTAAAATATGTTACTTTCATTTATACATTTTCATATTTTTTTCTTGGATAAATAAAACTTATATAATGATAAATTTAAATTATTTTTAAAATAAAGTACAATTTGGTAATCTTGTTTTTTTATGATTTAAATATAATTTTTAATCTAGCACATCCATCAAATCACTCACTAACTTCAACAAACTTTACTCTAAATCTTCCCTCTTTCACCTTTAATCCACTGAAAGTGAACAACACAAATTTCACACTCTAATCCACTTGAATTCATCATCTTCCTCTCCCTCCAATCAACCTTGAAGGGAGAGATATGGGAAGGAAGAGGGAAATTGTTCTATTTTGAAATCATCTCTGTTATGCCATGGTTTGAGGGTCACATCAAGATTACAATTATGTCCGCAATTTAAATTATGAAAATGATGTAAAAATATGGCCTTTAAAATTATTTTAACAAAAATAATTGATAACGAATATTTTAAAATTGTTCTAAAATAGGGTTTAAAAAGTAATTATTAATTATAAATTTTTTGATTACATTATTTATAATTGTTTCTTTAATAAAATATGTTAGTTTCAATTATACATATTAATATTTTTTCTACAACAAATCAAACTTGTATTATGATAATTTTTAATTCTTTTTAAAATAAAGTACTATTTGGTAATCTTGTTTTTCTTTGATTTAAATATAATTTTTAATCTATCACATCCAACAAATCATTCATAAACTTTAACAAACTTTACTCTAAATCCATCCACTTTTACCTTTAATCCACATAAATTGAACAACACAGACTTTACACTATAATCCACTTGATGTCATCCTCTCCATCTCCTTCCAATCAACCTTGAGGGAGAGAGTGGAAGGAAGAGGGAAATTTCTCCATTTTTAAATCATCTCTGTTATGACATGGTTTAAGGGTGATATCAAGATTACAATTATGTCCGCAATTTATTTTTCAGCTTAATTATGAAAATGATATAAAAATATGGTTTTTAAATTTATTTTTACAAAAATAATTAATAACGGAAATTTCAAAATTGTTCTTAAATAAGGTTTAAAAAGTAATTATCAATTATAAAAATTTTTATTACATTATTTTATAAATATTTTTTCAATAAAATATGCTATTTTCATTTATACGTATTCATATTTTTTCTACAAAAATCAAACTTATACAATGATACTTTTTAATCATTTTTTTAAAAAAAATCACAATTTGATAATCTTGTTTTTCCTTGATTTAAATATAATTTTTAATCTATCACATCCATCAAATCACTACCAACTTTAACAAACTTTACTCTAAATCCACCCTCTTTCACCTTTAATCCACTTAAAGTGAACAATACAAACTTCACACTATAATTCACTTGAATTCAGCATCTCTCTCCTTTCAATCAACCTTGACGGAGAGAGGATAAGGAAGATGGAAATTCCTCTATTTTTCAATCATCTTTGTTATGCAATGATTTGAGGGTGATATAAAGATTACTATTATGTCCGCAATTTATTTTTTAGCTTAATTATGAAAATGATGTAAAAATATGCCTTTTGAAATTATTTTTACAAAAATAATTAATAAAGAAAATTTTAAAATTGTAATAAAATAAGGTTTAAAAAGTAATTATTAATTACAAAAAATTTTATTACATTATTTTATAAATATTTTTTCAATGAAATATGTTATTTTCATTTATACATATGAGTATTTTTTTCTACAACAAATCAAACTTATATAATGATAATTAGCACTTTTGAAATTATTTTGATAAAAACCTTTTCTTTTGAATCAATTGAAATAGTATGGTTTGATGCTTAATGTATGGAGCATTTATACTAAGAGAAGATATAGAGAGAAAGAGATAAAGCACACAGAATTTTTATACTGGTTCGATTCTTAAGAATCTACATCCAGTTCATCTAGCAAACCACAGCTAGAGATATTCACTATATCAAAAGAATTTCAAGATTTACAAATACACTTGATAAATCTAAATTCTAAGATAAAGGAACACACACGCAAGGCATCCACACACTTGCACAACCACACAACAGCAAGGCTATCACACACACTTGCTTTAGACAGAAAACAACAAAAATAAACAGTTTCAAACTGTATCAAAACACAAGAACAAAGCCTACAAAATGGATTGAGTACACATTTTCCATGACTGAAATTTCTTATTCTTGTCAAGTCAAAATTGAATGTGTCTTGATAGAATTCTTCAAGAGGACCTTCCAAGATAGCTCCAAGAACCTGTTTCACACTTCTCTTTCTTTCTTTTAGTTGAACAGATTCAACTTCAGAAAGTGCAGAAACTGTTTTTATATAATAGCTGCTATCAGGCATGAACCTAGTCGACTACATTAGTTGGCTAGTCGACTATCGGGAAGTGCAGAAACTGTTTTTATATAACAACTGCTACAGGCACGAACCTAGTCGACTACATTAGTTGGCTAGTCAACTATATTATGACAAAGTCCAACACCAAGTTCCAGGATATGCGTAGTTAACTATATTAGTAACCTAGTCAACTATCGGTGCAATAGATAGATTGATATTTTCAGGATATCACACACATGTCAAATTAACAATGTAAATCTATTATGGACATCATAAAAAACATAGCACATCACACATAATCAGTAACAAGATTTGTGGTAGAAAATTTTTTAATATGTATAAATGAAAATAAAATATTTTAATAAAAAATATTTATAAAATAATGTAATAATTACTTTTATAATTAATAATTACTTTGTTAAAATTTTCGTTATTAATTATTTTTGTAAAAATAATTTCAAAAGCCATATTTTTACATCATTTTCATAATGAAGATAAAAAATAAATTCTGGACATAATTGTAATCTTGATATCACCCTCAAACCATTGTATAACAGAGATGATTGAAAAATAGAGAAATTTTCATTTTCCTTCCCCTCTCTCTCTCCGTCAATGTTGATTGTAGGGAGAGGGAGATGATGAATTCAAGTGGATTAGAATGTGTAGTTTCTATTTTTCACTTTAAGTGGAATAAAGGTGAAAAAGGGTGGATTTAGAGTCAAGTTCGTTAAAATTTGTGAGTGATTTCATGGATGTGATAGATTAAAAATTATATTTAAATCAAGGAAAAAACAAGATTATCAAATTGTACTTTATTTTAAAAATGATTAAAAATTATCATTGTATAAGTTTGATTTGTGTAGAAAAAATATTAATATGTATAAATGAAAATAAAATAGTTTATTAAAAAAATATTTATAAAATAACGCAATAAAACATTTTATAATTAATAATTACTTTTTAAAATTTTAGAACAATTTTAAAATTTTCGTTATTAATTATTTTTGTAAAAATAATTTCAAAAGCCATATTTTTACATCATTTTCATAATTAAGCTGAAAAATAAATTGCGGACATAATTGTGATCTTGATATCACCCTCAAACCAATGCATAACAGAGATGATTGCGAATTAGACGAATTACCCATTTCCTTCACCTCTCTCTCCGTCAAGGTTGATTGGAGGGAGAGGGAGATGATGAATTCAAGTGGATTAGAGTGTGAAACTTGTCTCTTTCACTTTAAGGGGATTAAAGCTGAAAGTGAGAGGATTTAGAGTAAATTTTGTTGAAGTTTTTGAGTGATTTGATGAATGTGATAGATTAAAAATTATATTTAAATCAAGAAAAAACAAGATTATCAAATTGTCCTTTATTTTAAATATGATTTGAAATGTGTTTCCTACAAATACAAATTATGTTATTCCATCTATGTTGTTATTCTTCAACATTTTAATGAATTAGGCATAATTGATTTCACATTTACAGCATAAAAATCTGCATAAGATTTTACCATTCTGCAGCAAATAAAGTTAACTATCGTTTTCATACTGCACCAGATTTGTCACCACTGCACCAGTTTTTCTGTGTCTGCATTACATAGTTGACTCATTAGTTAACTATATTTTCACACTGCATTAGGTTTTCTCATTCTGCATAAAATAGTCAACTTGCTAGTTAACTAGCAACGTACTTTTCTGTGTTCATGTATCCAAATTCGCACCTATTCGACTAGATTAATAACCTAGTTAACTATGTCTGCAACAAACATGGTTTGGTAAAGTTTTTGAGATAACTTTCAAATTAATTCCAAAAGTCATAAACAACACTACCAAATCCCTAAATAAGATCAGAACCCTAAATCCCCATTCTCTAATTGTTTTCAAAACTCCCAATCTCTTCAAAACCCTAATGTTGAGAAGTTGTAGTAAGTTACCTATATTCCCTTTTCATTGTGCTATTTGAATTGTGTTGTTGTTGTTCATCCTTCCCGCAACCTTCATATGAGAAAAGAAATTTGTCGTTGTCATTGTTGATGATGAGGAAGGATCTCCACAAGCTGAAATTTCCGATTAATGGGATTATAATCTTTCTATCTTTCTCCTTTTGTTTTCATTTTGGCTTAAATTGGTGTTAACATGTACACTGCTTGATCTAGTTTCAGTAACGTAAATAGGATATCTCTTTTGCCTATATGTTGTATGAGCTTAATGTTGCAAACATATTTTGTATCATGTTTGTCCTTGCTATGTTGCATATTTGTCTAAACAAATATTTGTGGTAGTGATACTGAATATGTCTCATCGTTTGCATATTTTTTTACTGTCAGTTCCTTATTTTTCTAAATGCTGCATTTTACTTTGATACCATATTATATAATGACATGCATTCCATAGTTATGACATTCTATGATTTCATTGGCCTATTCATCATACATGGGGTTTCAAGTTAGGGGGAGCAAAGGAAGCCCATGGTTTTGAATGCTTTTAGCTATATACTTCATTGAGATTGGCTATTTTTCTGCATTATTTTTTTTCCCTGTTTTTGATCATGTCCAAAGGGGGAGAAAGGTTTGTTGTTCTATGCAAGTTTGTCCATCATCAAAAAAGGGGGAGATTGTTGCTGATTAAGTGTATCTGAAATGTTTTTGATGATGTCCATAATAGCATGACAATGATTAACATGACATGTGTGTGATAATATGAAAATGTTAATCAGCTGCCCCGATAGTCGACTAGCCAACTAATGTAGTCGACTAGGTTCGTGCCTAATAGCAGCTGTTATATAAAAATAGTTTCTGCACTTTCTGGAAAAAAAAATCGGTTGAATCAAAAGAAAGAAAGAAAGAGAAGTGTGAAACAGGTTCTTGGAGCTATCTTGGAAGGTCTTCTTGAAGATTTCTATCAAGACACATTCAATTTTGACTTGGCAAGAAGAAGAAATTTCAGTCTTGGAAAAGGTGTACTCAATCCATTTTGTAGGCTTTGTTCTTGTGTTTTGATACAGTTTGAAACTGTTTATTTTTGTTGTTTTCGGTCTAAAGCAAGTGTGTGTGATAGCCTTGCTGTTGTGTGGTTGTGCAAGTGTGTGGATGCCTTGCGCGTGTGTTCCTTTATCTTAGAATTTAGATTTATCAAGTGTATTTGTAAATCTTGAAATTCTTGTGATATAGTGAATATCTCTAGCTGTGGTTTGCTAGATAGAAATGGATGTATATTCTTAAGAATCGAACCAGTATAAAAATTTTGTGTGCTTTATCTCTTTCTCTCTATATTTTGTCATAGTATAAATGCTCCAAACATGAAGCATCAAACCACACCATTTCAATTTATTCAAAAGCAAAGGTTTTTAGCAAAACAATTTCAAAAGTTCTAAAACTGGGCAAAATTTGTTAATACCAATTCACTCCCCCCCCCCCTCTTGGTTGTGAATTATTGGTGCATCAATTCTAACATGTCCGATAGTCGACTAGCCAACTAATGTAGTCGACTAGGTTCGTGCCTGATAGCAGCTGTTATATAAAAACAGTTTCTGCACTTTCTGAAGCTGAATTTGTTCAACCAAAAGAAAGAAAGAGAAGTGTGAAACAGGTTCTTGGAGCTATCTTGGAAGGTCCTCTTGAAGAATTCTATCAAGACACATTTAATTTTGACTTGGCAAGAAGAAGAAATTTCAGTCTTGGAAAAGGTGTACTGAATCCATTTTGTAGGCTTTGTTCTTGTGTTTTGCTATAGTTTAAAACTATTTATTTTTGTTTTTTTCTTTCTAAAGCAAGTGTGTGTGATAGCCTTGTTGTTGTGTGGTTGTGCAAGTGTGTGGGGTCCTTGCGTGTGTGTTCCTTTATCTTAGTATTTAGATTTATCAAGTGTATTTGTAAATCTTGAAATTCTTGTGATATAGTGAATATCTCTAGCTGTGGTTTGCTAGATGAACTGGATGTAGATTCTTAAGAATCGACCCAGTATAAAAATTTTGTGTGCTTTATCTCTTTCTCTCTATATCTTGTCATAGTATAAATGATCCATACATTAAGCATCAAACCATACTATTTCAATTGATTCAAAAGAAAAGGTTTTTATTAAGACAATTTCAAAAGTGCTAAAACTGGGCAAAATTTGTTAATACCAATTCACTCCCCCCCCTCTTGGTTGTGAAATATTGGTGCATCAATTCTAACAAATCAAACTTATAGAATGATAATTTTTAATCATTTTTAAAATAAACGACAATTTGGTAATCTTGTTTTTCCTTGATTTAAAAATAATTTTTAATCTATCAATTCGTTAAATCACTCACAAACTTTAACAAACTTTACTCTAAATCCACCCTCTTCCACCTTTAATGCACTTAAAGTGAAAAAGACAAGCTTCACACTCTAATCCACTTGAATTCATCATCTCCCTCTCCCTCCAATCAACCTTGACGGAGAGAGAAGTGAAGGAAGATGAAAATTCCTCTATTTTGCAATCATCTCTATTATGCAATGGTTTGAGGGTGATATAAAGATTACAATTATGTCCGCAATTTATTATTCAGCTTAATTATGAAAATGATGTAAAAATATGGCTTTTGAAATTATTTTTACAAAAATAATTATGAACGAAAATTGGAAAATTGTTCTAAAATAAGGTTTAAAAAGTAATTATTAATTATAAAATGTTTTGTTACATTAGTTTATAAATATTTTTTTAATAAAATATTTTATTTTCATTTATACATATTAATATTTTTTTTACACAAATCAAACTTATACAATGATAATTTTTAATCATTTTCAAAATAAAGCACAATTTGGTAATCTTGTTTTTCCTTGATTTAAATATAATTTTTAATCTATCACATCCATGAAATCACTCACAAACTTTAATGAACTTGACTCTAAATCAACCCTCTTTCACCTTTATTCCACTTAAAGTGAAAAATACAAACTTCACATTCCAATCCACTTGAATTCATTATCTCCCTCTCCCTCCAATCAACCTTTACGGAGAGAAAGGGGAAGGAGGATGGAAATTTCTCTATTTTTCAATCATCTCTGTTATACAATGGTTTGAGGTGATATAAAGATTACAATTATGTCCGCAATTTGTTTTTCAGCTTAATTATGAAAATGATGTAAAAATATGGCTTTTGAAAATATTTTTACAAAAACAAATAATAATGAAAATTTGAAAATTGTTCTAAAATAAGGTTTAAAAAGTAAATATTAATTATAAAATGTTTTATTGCATTATTTTATAAATATTTTTTCAATAAAATATTTTATTTTCATTTATGCATATTAATATTTTTTCTACACAAATCAAACTTATACAATGATAATTTTAAATTATTTTTAAAATAAAGCACAAATTGGTAATCTTTTTTTTTTCCTTGATTTAAATAGAATTTTTAATCTATCACATACATCAAATCACTTATAAACTTCAACAAAATTTACTCTAAATCCTCTCACTTTCACCTTTAATCCCCTTAAAGTGAAAAACACAAGCTTCACACTCTAATCCACTTGAATTCATCGTCTCCCTCTCCTTGCAATCAACCTTGACGGAGAGAGAGGTGAAGGAAGATGGAAATTCCTCTATTTCGCAATCATCTATGTAATGCAATGGTTTGAGGGTGATATCAATATTACAATTATGTCCGCAATTTATTTTTCAGCTTAATTATGTAAATGATGTAGAAATATGGCTTTTGAAATTATATTTACAAAAATAATTAATAATGAATATTTGAAAACTGTTTAAAGATAAGTTTTAAAATGTAATTATTAATTATAAATTTTTATATTACATTAGTTTATAAATATTTTGTTATTAAAATATTTTATTTTCATTGATACATAATAATATTTTTCTACCACAAATGAAACTTAAACAAGGATAATTTTTAACCATATTTAAAATAAAGGACAATTTGGTAATTTTGGTTTTTCTTCATTTAAATATAATTTTTAATCTATCACACCATCAAATCACTCACAAATTTTAACAAACTTTATTCTAAAACCACCCTCTTTCACTTTTAATCTATTTAAAGTGAACAACACAAACTTCACACTCTAATGCACTTGAATTGATCATCTCCCTCTCCTTCCAATCAACCTTGACGGAGAGAGAGGGGAAGGAAGATCAAAATTCCACTATTTTTCAATCATCTTTGTTATGCAATGATTTGAGGGTGATATAAAGATTACAATTACGTCTGCAATTTATTTTTCAGCTTAATTATGAAAATAACGTAAAAATATGTCTATTGAAATTATTTTTACAAATATAATTAATAACAAAAATTTTAAAATTTTAATAAAATAAGGTTTAAAAAGTAATTAGTAATTGTAAAATTTTTTATTCCAATATTTTATAAATATTTTTTTAATGAAATATGTTATTTTCATTTATATATATTAATATTCTTTCTACAATAAATCAAACTTATATAATGATAATTTTTAACCATATTTAAAATAAAGGACAATTTGGTGATCTTGTTTTTTCTTGATTTAAATATATTTTTTAATGTATCACATGCATCAAATCACTCACAAACTTCAACAAACTTTAATCTAAATCAAATCACTTCCACCTTTAATCCCCTTAAAGTGAACAAGACATGCTTCACACTCTAATCCACTTGAATTCATCCTCTCCCTCCCTCCAATCAACTTTGAGGGAGAGACAGGGGAAGGAAGAGAGAAAATTCTCTATTTTTCAATCATCTTATGCTATGCACTGGTTTGAGGGTGATATCAAGATTACAATTATATTCGTAATTTATTTTTCAGCTTCATAACGAAAATGATGTAAACATATGGCTTTTGAAATTATTTTTACAAAAATAATTAATAACGAAAATCTGAAAATTGTTACAAAATAAGGTTTATAAAGTAATTATTAATTATAAAATTTTTTATTACATTATTTTACAAATATTTTTTATTAAAATATTTTATTTTCCTTTATACATATTAATATTTTTTCTAACACAAATCAAACTTATACAATGATAACTTTTAATCATTTTTAAAATAAAGCACAATTGGGTAATCTTATTTTTCCTTGATTTAAATATAATTTTTAATCTATCACATCCATCAAATCACTCACAAACTTTAACAAATTTTACTCGAAGTCCTCCCTCTTTGACCTTTAATCTATTTAAATTAAACAACAAAAAAATTTCACACTCTAATTCACTTGAATTCATCATCTCCCTCTCCTTCCAATCAACCTTGACGGAGAGATAGAGGAAGGAAAATGGAAACTCGACTATTATTCAATCGTCTTTGTTATGTAATAATTTGAGGTTGATATAAAGATTTTAATTATGGCCACAATTTATTTTTCAACTTAATTATGAAAATCATATGAAATATGCCTTTTCAAATTATTTTTACAAAAATAATTAATAACGAAAATTTTAAAATTGTAATAAATTAAGGTTTAAAAAGTAATTATTAATTATAAATTTTTTTATTACATTATTTTATAAATATTTTTTTAATAAACTATTTTATTTTCATTTATACATATTAATATTTTTTCTACACAAATCAAACTTATACAATGATAATTTTTAATCATTTTTAAATAAAGGACAATTTGGTAGTCTTGTTTTTCCTTGATTTCAAAATAATTTTTAATTTATCAATCCATCAAATCACTTACAAACTTTAATAAAGTTTACTCTAAATCCACCCTCTTTCACCTTTAATCCACTTAAAGTTAAAAAGACAAGCTTCACACTCTAATCCACTTGAATTCATTATCTCCCTCTCCCTCCAATCAACCTTGACGCAGAGAGGGGAAGAAAGATGAAAATTTTTCGATTTTTCAATCATCTTTGTTATGCAATGGTTTGAGGTTGATATAAAGATTACAATTATGTCTGCAATTTATTTTTCGGCTTAATTATAAAAATGATATAAAAATATGATTTTTGAAATTATTTTTACAAAAATAATTAGCAACGAAAATTTGAAAATTGTTCAAAAATAAGGTTTAAAAAGTAATTGTTAATTATAAATTTTTTATTACATTATTTTATAAATATTTTTTTATAAAAATAATTTATTTTCATTTATACATAATAATATTTTTTCTACCACAAATGAAACATATACAATGATAATTTTTAACTATTTTTAACATAAAGCACAATTTGGTGACACCATCAAATCTATGACACCACTTGATTTAAACATATACAATGACACCACTTGATTTAAACATAATTTTTAATCTACGACACCATCAAATCACTCACAAACTTTAACAAACTTTACTCTAAAACCACCCTCTAATCCACTTGAATTCACCATTTCCCTCTCCCTCCAATCAACCTTGAGGGAGCGAAAGGGGAAGGAAGATGAAAATTTTTCTATTTTTCAATCATCTCTGTTATGCAATGGTTTGAGGGTGATATCAAGTTTACAATTCTGTCCGCAATTTATTTTTCAGCTTCATAACGAAAATGATGTAAACATATGGCTTTTGAAATTATTTTTACAAAAATAATTAATAACGAAAATTTGAAAATTGTTACAAAATAAGGTTTATAAAGTAATTATTAATTATAAAATTTTTTATTACATTATTTTATAAATATTTTTTATTAAAATATTTTATTTTCCTTTATGCATATTAATATTTTTTCTAACACAAATCAAACTTATACAATGATAACTTTTAATCATTTTTAAAATAAAGCACAATTGGGTAATCTTATTTTTCCTTGATTTAAATATAATTTTTAATCTATCACACCATCAAGTCACTCACAAACTTTAACAAACTTTACTCTAAAACCACCCTCTTTCAACTTGAATCTACTTAAAGTGAACAACACAAAATTCACACTCTAATCCACTTGAATTGATCATCTCCCTCTCCTTCCAATTGACGGAGAGAGGGGAAGGAAGATAGAAATTGCTCTATTTTTCAATCATCTTTGTTATGCAATGATTTGAGGGTGATGTAAAGATTACTATTATGTCCGCAATTTATTTTTCAGCTTAATTAGGAAAATGATGTAAAAGTATGCCTTTTGAAATTATTTCTACAAAAATAATTAATAACGAAAATTTTAAAGTTTTAATAAAATAAGGTTTAAAAAGTAATTATTAATTATAAATTTTTTTATTACATTATTTTATAAATATTTTTTTAATGAAATATGTTATTTTCATTTATACATATTAATATTTTTTTCTACAACAAATCAAACTTTTATAATGATAATTGCTAATCATATTTAAAATAAAGGACAATTCGGTAATCTTGTTTTTTCTTGATTTAAATATAATTTTTAATAATTCATCAAATCACTCACAAACTTCATCAAAATTTACTCTAAATCCTCTCACTTTCACCTTTAATCCCCTTAAAGTAAAAAAGACAAGCTTCACACTTTAATCCACTTGAATTCATCATCTCTATAACATTCTGTCAGGATATTACGGATTTAAAATAATTACATCGCAATTAATAGTACCTCATTTCCCATAAAGCACGGGAAATTTAAAACTTTATTACTTCCAAATAAAATTCCAAAATCCATAGTTTATAAAAGGAAAATAATAAAAAAAAACCTCTCATAAGATATATCTATAGCTCCCAAAATAAAAGATATATCTATAGCTCCCATGCTATCCCTGCTCCGTGGTTAAGTCTCACCAGAACCACCTGCATCAACATCATATGTCCACGTGTACCGCGTACACGATCATCGCCAAACACAAAAAGATAGGGTGAGCTTAATAGATAAAATATATACAAATATATATACACAAACATTCCAAAGGATTTCCCTTCCTTTGGTTCATACCACCTGGCCACAACCAGGTTATTCGTGTTCTACATCTTCTAGTGATTACTTCAAGATGACTTGCTGCCAAACCTATTGGCCACAACCGATATAGCACGTGCGGGAAACCATGTTACAGATCATACACTGTAACGCCAGGTGGAGTTCCCAAATACGAACATAGTTCATAACGTCCCAAGACTACCAAACTCGTTAGTCAACTACTGAGGAGGGCAATCTATCTGGACCCATCCGTACTGGCCACAACCAGCACACTCACACCGGCATCACTCGCCAACTTGAGCCACAAATCAAGAGTTACTCGTGTTCGCCTTCCCGAGCCACAACTCAAGAGATGCTATTCTAAGCCACAACTCAAGGAATATGATAACGCTGTCGTTGACGCGATCAAATTAATACTACTTATCTTATAACAACTTCAGTATTGTTAAGAAAGTAGTCAACAAAATAGTAAGGGTAAAGTAACCCAAAGTCGTCTCCCAACGAACACG
>Ga0214542_1010217_pt1 | contig 13857 bp, 5 predicted proteins | sample CNSS1metaG_FD_160096 | JGI IMG/M metagenome (GOLD analysis project Ga0214542, IMG submission 160096) | Root nodule microbial communities from cowpea collected in UCLA plant growth center, Los Angeles, California, USA - CNSS1 | ecosystem: Host-associated > Plants > Roots > Nodule | place: USA...
CGGGGACGGGTATTATGGCGGGTATATGTACATCCCCATACCCATCCCCATACCCAACTGAAAAAGTCGGGGATTCCCCATACCCATACCCATACCCAGTCAATGCGGGGATTCTCCGTCAAAACGGAGACGGGTTTGGGCAATACCCACGGGGACGGATTTATTTGCCTTCTCTAATAATGAACAAGAATTATGTGTCATGATTTTTTATTTTTTATTTTAGTTTTTGAAATAATTTTACGTGTCAAACATAACACATGTAAGAGTCAAAATTTAATATTCAATTTAATTTTTATATTGATTATTTTTATTCAATTTAATCTCATTTTTTTTAAAATTGAGCAATTTTGTTTATCTCAAAATTGATACTAAATTTAATTTTTATATAAAACTTATAATGATATTTTTTTGTTTAAGGTTATAATTGTTTGAAAATTAGAGCTAAAATTGTAAGGATGATAACTAAGACAATAGATCTAAAATTTTAAAACTAGTCATCATCTGATCATTATCATTTTTGTTTTAATTTTAAATTAATTATAACCCTAAACCAAAATATTTAATAAAAATGTAAATTTTAATAAAAATATCACTGTAACATCTAAATAAAAATTAAATTTTGTCTCAATTTGAAGATAAACAAAATTATTTTTTTTTTAAAAAATTGAGATTAAATTGGACAAACACAACTAATATAAACACCCAACATTAACTTGACATGTGGACATTTTTTCAAAATTTTAAAAAAATAACATTTAAAAGAAACAAAAAAAACCACAAAGTTACATGTGGCAATCAGTGTTCATTATCATTAATTATTTAAACAATGTTAGCAAAAAAATACCAAATTGAATAAAAATGACAAAAATTAAGACCTAGTTGAAAAAAAAACAATATTAGAACTAAAAGGACATATTTGAAGAATGATGGTGTTTTAAAATAATTAGACCCTATTAGTTTAATAATATAATGCATAATTATAAAAAGGAATCTCAAAAAGGGATTTCATTACTTAACAACATTTCATCTCTCTAAAACTCTTTTTCTTATAGCTCTTTCATCTTTCTAAGTTTTCTGACTCTGTAATCATCTTTTTGAAGATCGAAGATCGCCTGTATGATCCTTGCGGTGAGATTTTCAAGTTAATCCGATCAGTTTCTCAAATTGAGTAAGTTGAAATTCAGCTCACCTTTTGGTATTTTCTGATCATCTTGCATGTATATCTTTTAGAGATCGCATGTGACTCTGATGTCTTTTGTCTAATTCTCTGTTGATCAAGGATCATAAGGATATGATATGATCATTTTGTGGTATATTTGTGTGTTGATAGAGTACCTTAAGGCTTAAGGAATGTCATGGTGTTTTAGAGTTAGTTCAACTTTACATAAGTAAGTGAAGCTAATTAAACCTTATTTGTCTTGTATGATTATTAAACTGCTTTCAATTTCTTAGAATCGATGATGAAGTTTTGATTATAGCATGAAATTTTGTGGTAATTTGGTGTTAATTCTGATTTTATCTGTTTGATTGAGTTTGTGAAATTGAGAATGTGCTTAGATACCTTCGTGATGATGTTTTTTCTGTAACTAAAACTCTGGTATGGCTTGAGAAGTTGTAAAATCGTCAAGCTCAGGTGCATCAGGACTAAAAAACACATAATTCAGTAGAATTGAAATTTGCACAATTATGAAAAAATTTGTTCTGCAAAATTATGCAGACCCGCTAGGCGAGCGAGGTCTCGCTATGCAAGTAATGAGTCAGGGGCACCCTAATTTGGGGGTCGTTGGGCGATTTATGAGGGAATATTTTCCCTGGAGTTCCAATGGTAAACTCGTTGAACGAGCAATCTCGTCGTTGGTCAAAAGTGAAATCTTCGCCTAGCAAGAAGATGCACTCAGTGAGCGAGTTGACCAAAGCCTAAGGAACAACAGTGAGCGAGTTGACCAGAGCCTAAGGAACATCTTGTTGTTTTATTTTAATAAATTTTGTTTTATAGAAAGATGAATGTTTGTGATAATTGAACTAATGATGTATTAGGAGAATGGAATACGAATTATTAAATGAATTTCAAGGGAAATTATATTATGGTTATGTTTTAATGTATGTCTTGATATAAGAAATGTTTAAACAAAAATGTATTATGAACTCTAATATTCAATTACACTCATATAGATTATAATGAATTATGTGGTGAGAGTGACAAAAGATCTTTGTCTTGTGACGTATTGGGTCTAAGACATTAGAAGATTAGTCCTGTGTATGATTGGGTAATAACCCCTTTAGTTTTGATTTTGCAGAGTTTATAAATCATCACAAGTGCATACTTTCTTAGAATTTTATGTCATGTACATCATCTGGATAATCGAGTCTAAGGTCAGTTAATTGATATAATTTGTTATATTAGTGTGATTTATACTAAATGAGTATAATGTTTATACATGATATAAATTGATATGAAGAAGTTTCATTATATTAACTTACCCTTTTCTTTGTTGTTTTATTTGTTTTTATTGGTTGTTTTCTTATGCTATGACCATCAAATGGTGTGAGCAGAGAAGCTTGTAGGTTTTGAGAACATAATAACAAATTAGATAATAACATATGAGAGTAAGAGAATTTAGTATTTTATGATTCTAAATAAATATATATATATATATATATATATATATATATATATATATATATTCTTTTGTTTTAGATAATTATTTACAATACTTTTCATAGTTATTTATTTTTATTTTAAATAACTATATGAGTATTTTAAACTGTTTAACTATTTGTTTATATTATCATAATATCTGGAATGTTATAAATTTTTTTAACCAATTTGCATTCGATCCAAATCTAACCAAATCTATGTTTTCAGCTTTAAATATTTGTTTTTACATGAACATTAAAAATTATATTTTAATCTTTGATATTAATATTGTATGATATAACACTCGAAGACATAAATGGTAAATATAAATGAAAGAAATGTATTCATACGGAAACTCCAACATAACTGTAAAAGATAAAAGGTTAGCAAAGTTCTAAATAATTAACTATATTTTATTAAATATGAATTCTTTACTACTAATATAGCAACATAACTTTAAAAGAAAAGTTAATATACATAATTAAAATGATATCATAAAAAAATAAATTTATTATTTTTAATTAAAAATATTAAATAATATATTTGTAAAAACTTTCCATTGAAATAAAAGTGCATCTCCATTTACATTCTCATTCTTAATGGTATATAAATATTTTATGTTATCTTTGTAATATCTGTTATTACTTATATGCTTAATTATTTTTTTAAAATTAAAATTATATCTCATGAAAAAATTGTATACATCTCGTTTATTCAACATTAAATATTGAAAATATTATAATTATATAAATATAAAATAAGAATATCATATAAGAATATACTCATTCTATAAATAAAATAAAAAATTAAGGATAAAAATAAATAAATTTTAAAATTACTTATTAAATTAAAAATATTTTAATATTTAAAAACCAAATAGATAATGAGACAAATATGAAAAATTATATAACGGATATATTCGTGTCTAATTTCTATATAGTTATATAATGTAAAGTTTTTTTTTATCGAAATCAAACCAATTTATATATATATATATATATATATATATATATATATATATATATATATATATATATATATATATATATATATAAAGCATCCACACATGCACTATCATTGTGTACGTATTTTTTAGATATGAATGATAATATGTTAATAAGTAATAATAGTGTAATTTTGTTAAATATAAAATAAATTTATATTTATTAAAAGTAAAATGAAATGAATCAAGAAATGAATTGTTGAAATAAACAATTTTATAAAAAATAAGTAAAAATAATAATTATTTTTTAAAAATTTAATAAATAATTATATTGAAAAAGATAAATTTAATATTATGAATTATGGACATAAAAGAGAAAATACTCATATTATATTATATTATATTATATTATATTATATTATATTATTATTATATATATATATATATAAATATAAAACGATGTAATTACACTAAATTTTTTTATTTTCTTATAAGAGAAAATCAATCCTTTTGTTAAATTATTTAGAGGCCGAATGACCCAGGCCATTCATATTAATTTTTTATTAATAAAAAAGTGGTAATCTTCCTTCTTCTTTTTTTTCCTTTTTAAACGTCTCTTGAACTTTTTGTTTTTCGATTTTTTTTTATGTCTTAAATTTTATTTAACTTAACTTAAGCTTAACCAGTAACCACTAACAGAGCCCAATAAGAAAAGTGGGTTAAATTAAACTGAAATCGAGACAAAGAAGCAAAACAAGAAGGGTTTTCAGAAGAGTAGAACGGCGTGCGTGTTCGCAAGACGAAGCTGAACCTAAAGGCGAGCGTGTAGGGAAACCTATTCATTTTCGAGCGCGTGGCTTTCGAATCCAATCGGCGCTACCAATGGCCTTCAACAACGCACTCAGATCCGCCGCAAAACTCGTCGCTTCTTCTGAATCTTCCATCTCTACCTCAGGTCAAATCCTCCCTTTTGATAATATTTTTGTGATTTGCAATTTGCAAATCTTAATGCAATTCGTTTTTGGTTTTACGATGATGCTCTTTATGGTTGTTTTATGATTGAATTCCTTTAAGGATGCGGAGGTTTCTGTGACCGTGAGCTATTTTTTTTATCGTTAGGGTTTTTATTTTATAATAGAAAAGAAATGGTTGATTGCAGGTCGCGTTGTGTTGAAGATTGGGGATTGTTTATTTTTTCATGAATTTAATAAGTTTTATAGGAAACTGTGAGTGGTGACATACCTACTTTGGGAATGAAACGCAATCGGTGAGAGGAGAAAGTGTAGGGCTGGATTGGTGTGTAATTCGCACTGTGTTCGTTTATATTGATTGTGGAGTTTGAGGAGAGAGGTGTTGGCAGTGACTTTAGTTGATGGATGCTTTTTAGTTGAATGTGGAAAACTGGATCAAGAGGGAGTGCAGTTTTGAGAGTATCACTTTTTCTGGGTGTGTTCCTTGAGACTAGAGGAGGTTTAGCTTGGTGAATTTCAAGTGGAGAATGATTAGGGTTGATCACGTTCAATGGCGAAATAGTAATGCTTCAAACAAGGGAGCTGGCTAGAGATGAGACCATGTAAACCTAGAACCAAAGGACTTCTTGTATCTGATAATGTGTCCTTTTGTACTGCTTGGAAAGGGTGATGTTTGTTGAGGTAGAAGTTGTTTTGGTTTCTGTTGCATGTGTGCTGTTTTTTCTTTGTTTATTTGTTCTTCTGCATGTGGGAGCTATGGCTTCATATTGCATACTTCTACCCTACATAGACCCCTCTAAGGTTGAGCTCCATGCACTAGATTGTCGTCCCCCCTCCTCTTTTTGGCTGCAAAATGTATACTGTTGGATGAGTTCAGATGAGTTTAATTTATAGTTACAAATTCAATTGGTTGTTGATAGTACAGAAGTGTTGCCTTTTGAAAGAACTGTTATTAAATGAAGGGAGGCAATTAAATCTTGTTTGTAGGATTTCTTTGCAGGGAAGACTGTTGGGAAGGCTTAAGCTTTTCTTTTTCTGGTTTATTGCTGTAATCAATTTTGCAAGTTTTCTATACGTACCTCAGGCTTTTGTATAAATGTTTTATCCTGTTAAACTTACATTTATAATCAGGTTTTAAGTTCCAAATCCACCATTGTATTTATTGGGCATTTATTTTATTTAACGTTTGGGAGTTGGTATGAGAAGGAATATAAAACAAATGGAAGGGAAGAGGAGAGAAGAAAAGGGGATGGAGTATTTAAGAGTATCTTTCCTTTGCTTTGTTTGTTAAATTGTCTGTGATTGATTACTTACGATCTTTCAAGTTGATGCATAATGCAGAAGTCTTGGTTAAAATTATCCAGATCTACCCTTAAAATATGTGTTTGACATTTAGCGCCTACTGTTTCTTGTTCTAGCTGCTACTTGAATGTTTGTTGTATTTATTTGGTTGCGATTTGAATTTTATGTACTGTTTTATTTTTTAACACAATCGAAAATTGCTCTATATTTAAGCTTGTTAATCCACTTACTGTGATAAGTGTGTAGAAAATTGCATATAAATACCCTTTTTGATCATTGGATATTAGTTATTTAACAATCCTAACATTTACTGATATCCTTACACACACAATTGCATATCAATACCCTTTTAGATTCTTGGAAAGTCACTGTTTTCATCAGAGTTCCGCCTTCTTACTGGAAAATAATATGTTGACAGTGAGCAGAGGTTTTCATTCAACTCCCATGAAGAGGATGGGGGGTGGACATGGCCATGATGAGCCCTATTATATTCATGCAAAGCACATGTACAACTTGGACAGGATGAAGCACCGGGGGTTGAAAATGACCCTTGCTGTATTCTCTGCTTTCAGCATTGGTGTTGCAGTTCCTGTGTATGCTGTCATTTTCCAGCAAAAGAAGACAGCTTCTGCCTAACTCATCTTTCCCTTCATTTGCAACAATAAGGTGGATTTGGGGATCCTAGACTAGCCTATTGGTTTTGGTGTTTATTATTGCTTTCAACTTTGTTTATGTTCAACCACTATGTGGATTTTCCTGGTATATCTGATAATAATCAATTTCTCTGCACACCTGTTTCATGCGATTCATCAATTGTTTGATAATTTGGTTAATTGCATGTTTGCAATCAGTTCTCATTTGTATCTTTCCATATGGTAAGAAGGCCCAAAATGCAGTAAAACCGAAGTGTTGTATTTAATTTGTTTTTATATCCATTTTGAAGTAAATTACACAGCACATTCTTTTTAGGTGTTCAAGAAAATGATAGTTGCAGAGGAATTGTTTGCTAAATCCTTTCGGGAGTATATTTGAAGGTATTATTTTGTTTTTATTTCGATTTTGAAGTAAATTACACATTCTTTTTTTAGGTGTTCAAGAAAGCGATAATTGCAGAGGAATTGTTGGCTAAATCCGTTCGGGGTATATTTGAGTATTTTTGAGAAAAAAGGCAAAGTGAATGTAAAATTTACATTTTTAATAAATGTTTCCAAAATTTGACAATTTCTTAAAATAAGAGGAATAGTTGATGTATTAATATAATTTTAAGATTTCAATCCTTTGATCACTTGTTATTAATATTGTCCGAGTTGCTAAACATTAAAATTAAATGTGTATGTACTTTTAATTTAAATCTTACTTTCAAATTTATATCGTTATACCAATTTTTGATAGAATGAAATGGAGGGAAACCATATTTTTTCAATATTACTTCATTTGATTGGAAAAATTGATTAAAGGGGAAAGAAAAGATAGGGCTGTCTCGCATTTTTGTTTACTCAAATAAGTTAGACTTTTCCCTGTTGTTCTCTGTTAGAATATTTCACATTTTATCTACACCCACCGTAAGAGAGAAACAGAAACAAAAGAAAGGTATTATGAGAAAGAAACATAAAGAGGGAAGTGAATTAAGTAAAAAAAAAGGTTTAATTATAAGGTACCCAATTTGGATCAAGGGTGTCAAATTGGTACCCGCGAAAAAAAGGTGTCAATTTGATACCAAAATAAGTTTAAGTGTATCAATCAAGTCCATTTTCGATACCCAAATAAGTTTAAGTGCATCAATCAAGTCCATTTTCATTAACGCCGTTCAAGTCATTAACGTTGACCAATTAAAAGAGTATGTTGACACAAAAATTTGACACGTGAAATACCAATTATTTGTGACGTGGTAATTTAAATAAAAAATAGGAATTTTGAAATGAATTAAAAATAATTTGTAATGTTCGAATTGGCCCTGAGTCAAGAAAAGCAGGAAAGCATAGTGAAAAGTGAGAAGGTGATCGAGGTTCATGTGATTTGGAGGTTTCTGCAATCTCAATCTCATTTCGCTCCCATTTCCACTGATTTTCATCTTCTAGTTTTCACCATCGACGCCGAATCTGAGTCCTAAATTCCCATTTCCTCTCCCTTTCGATTCATGACACAGTCACGTTAGACCAAGCTCCTAATTTTGTCCTCTTTCATTTTTCTGTCACTTTTATTCTTTGAACTGTACAACGACATTTGTTGCTACAATAGGGTAATTTCAATTCCAATGCCAATTTCAAATATTCTGAATTTTTTATGTATCTTTTTAGGTTTGGGATTTTAGGGTTCTGAAGTTTTGGGATTTTAGGGTTCTAAAGTTTCTACACCTAACCCTGGGGGATATTGATTGGGAGGAGGGGGAAAGGAACCCGAGATTAGGGTTTCCTCATAAGCTTTGTTTTTATTGGAAAAAATCAAAAGGGTGCATTTGGGATTAGGAAGAGGGTTAGGTATGAACCAGCAAGCAAGCAAATGGAGAGGAAGAAGAAGATGATAACGGCCACAAATGACATAAGGCAAATTCAAACTTTACCATTCATTAAATAATTTGTAACACTGTACAATTGTTTTTTTTACACATCTTCTTATTTCAATGACACGTATTTGTTATGCATTGTCACATCACCACAAATTTAACGCCGTTTTTGACAGTCTAACGGATTGCACCTGATTGATGCAATTAAACTTATTTGGGTATTAAATTGATGCCTTTTTTTCGCGAGATACCAATTTGACACCCTTCACCCAAATTGGGTAGCTTATGAGTAATTAAACAAAAAAAAAAAGTGTGAACAAACTGTCTACAGTTCTACAAAGTGGTTGTTTCGCTTGTAATTTTAAGAAGTTCCCTCGTTATCCAAGTTAGGTTGTTCTAGTATTTCATATTTATTGTGTCAATCCCATAATTAAAAAAATAAAAAAAGAGAACGCAATGGTTGCATGTTTTTAGATTAAACTTTTAGAAAGTATTGAATAAATCTTCCAAATTATATGATTTGGAAAACAAAAAAAATATTGTCCTGATAGTATAATCTATAAGTGTAAGGTTGAGAAAAGTACATCCCAACTATAAATTCTGAAGGACTTTATCTGAATATTTTCAATTCCATAATCCGAAAATAAACCCTTTTCTGAGACATATATATTTGAATAGTGTTATATATAGTGTTATATCTAATATTCAAAGACACTTGCAGTGAAGATTTTGATACGGATGGCAAATATTGTCGAAGGAGTGGAATAATCTTTGCAGAGTCGGTAACAAAAGATGTGTGGAAGAATTTGTAGCAATGATGTACTTTTCGAATCTAGAACACAATTTTCCTTTTCGAATTTTTACAGTCCAAAAAGTGTATTCAATAATTTCAGATAGCCTCATCCAAAAGTAATATTATAAAAAGAGAAATATCATCGTATTGTATATACTAAGAAATGGATCTCGGCCTATTCAATATTTGAAGTTTGCTTGACATCATCTCAGCCTATTCAATATCGGAAGTTTGCTTAACATCTTGTTAGTCCACAATCACCGAGATGTATTACATGTAGGGGAGTGACAATACGGGCTTAATCTGATGGGCTGGAACAAGATATTAAGCATGCTAACTCACAAAAGTCACACCTAGGGATTTTAACGGGGCGAGTAGGATACGGGTAGTAGCTCCCCCGTACCTTATCCGCTGAATAAATATTCGTCCCGTATCCGTACCCATATCCGTCGGATATCCGTTATGCGGGTACCCGTCTATTTTTTTTATATCCGTGGGTATCCACGGGTACCCGCGGGTATTTACAAAAATATTTAAAAAAATAAATATTTAACCATAATTAGTGCTTGGATCAAGAACTCTCTTTTCTCCAATTGATTCTTGAAAAATAAACAAATAAAAAATCACGACCAATTTATATTGTAGTTTATTTTTGAATAAAATATTAAAGAAATTACTAACTTCATCAATGTACACCTCTTGCAACATTTTATAAAGTTTCATGTTGTCCAATTTTAATCTAAAAGAGCTTGAAAACATAAGAAGTTCATTAAAAATTTCTAACAATCACTTAATTAAAATATCTAAGTAAAAGTGTTAATTTCATTACCTTCCATGTTGGTCCATAACCAGTCTTGGAGACACATCAATGCCTCCACAGTATCTGAAAGTAATTTACTCGGTTGTGGGGTAAGAATCTGACCACCATTATTGAATGAAGACTCATAATGTTTTTTACTAATATATATATGTAAGGGTATTTTTCTAAATTAAAGTTTAGCGGGTACGGGTATCCACGGATACGGATACTATGACATCCATACCCGCCCCGTTAACATGCGGGTATCAAAAATATCCGTACCCGCGGGTAGCGGGTATCCATTTTTAATATCCGTTTCTTACCCGTTGCGGGTTTTATCCATGGATACCCGCGGGTACAGATTTTTTTGACATCCCTAGTCACACCCGCATAACCCACGACCGTATAAAAATAAAAATCTATATTTGTCTATATTAATTACTTTCATTTTAAATTTCTGTATAAATATTCCAAATTCTTGTATGAGTAAAAAAAACAAGTGTTTATCTATTTTTGAATGTGCTAAAATTTGAAGAATATATCGTGTATGTCAAATACAAATATAAATATGATGAAAATATTGAATTATCAATTTATCATTCAACTCCAAAAGTCTTTGCTTAATTTTGTGAACTTGTTTAGGTTTTCCAATTTATTGAACATTGAAGCTTTATCATAAATTAAAAAAAAGGCCGGCCGGTGAGCCCGCAAACCATAACTTATGCAAGATGGGTCAGACTTTTCAGCCCGCATTTTTAACGTGGGTCGGGCCATCCTGACCCACACTTTTGTGTGTCAAGTGTGGGGCGGGCCTAAACGGGCCATGTTGGGTCACATTGCCACCCCTATTGCATGTACCCTTAATAGGGTTTAGGGTTCTAAGGCTATCTTAGGCCTTTTTATACCATCTTGACTCATCATGATAAACTTGATTTATCAGCTATTTCTCATACCAAACATTAATGGTTTAGTAAAAAGAATAAAAGCTACAAAAACAAGTTTGTTGTGATTCTCTACCCATGGAGATCATTCTATACAGGTCTTGGCAATTTGATAAAACAATATTAAATAATAGCTTAACCAATAAAATATCTTTTTTATTAAAACAAGGTCATGCTTAAACCTCTAAATCCTAAGAGTTGAATGAGAATCAAATAAAAATGAAAAAAAAATAAAGAAAATCATATAGAAAAAAAGAAGGAAAGTTTGTCCTTTAAAACTTCCATGCCTAAAAAAATAATCATCAGTCACCTCTTGTGTTTATAGGTTCAAAGGAGAAATCATACAAAAAACATAGAAGAGTTTTGATTTTCTCTTTTGAAAGTTTTATATCTAACATACTCCTACCACTACAAGAAAATAATTTATTTGCTATGAAAGAATCCCTAGCTAATCCTTTGTCAATCCCTCGCAAATTTTGGGAGGGATTATTCTGTAGCTAAATTATAGGTAGTTAAATGGTGAGGAAATTATTCCCCGCTGATATCTCTAGCTAATCTCTATCTGATTCATGGAAAATTTTATCCCTAGTTGATTTATAGCAAAATAATTTATCTCGTTAATTTTCCTCTCAAATTATCTACGAACTTTTTTGGTCGATGATCCTTCGTTAAATAGTGAGAAATAATTTCACTTGCTAATTGTCTCCCAAATTAGCTACATAGTATTTTTGTTGTCGATCTCTAGCTAAATAGTGTGAAATTAGTGAAAAATATTTTTCCTTACTAATTTTCCTTGTAAATTAATATTTTTGTTGTAGTGTACTTTTTGTGATGTTTAAGGAAAAAACAATAACAATAGATTGTCATGTTAAAATATCTATATATTGCCTTATTGTGAATTATCTTTTCTTAGTTCCACCTTTTGCTTTTCCTTCTTCATTTAAATTTGATCATTTTCCACTTCTTTACGAGATATAGATTTTAATATAATTTTATGTATCTTGTACATCAAAGAGTATGTATTAGTGCTAACACCCAATTTCCTTCAATTGAATAAATTTATTTTTGAAAAACTAAAAAAAATATTTTTAATTAACGATAAATAAAAAAGAGAGGTGTAATAATTTTTCTTTATATCTTTTTAAACTTTAATGTTAGCACAAAAGAGAAGAAGAAATAAATAAAAATAGAGAGAGATGATAAGAAAAAAAAATAGAGAAGAAAAGGAAGAGTCTAATTTGTTTTAATTTATCAGAGCCCTTTTCATGACCTAACAACCCAAGGGTTTTATTCATATCCTCACCCCCACTCTTTGCTTTTCATACTTCTCGCAATACTCTCTATTGGAGACATGTCACATAACTATCAAAAATCTTTTGAGATCTCCATTTTTCAACATAGGGAAATATATGATTATAATAATTGCGATCAATATCCCTGATATTATGCTATGATTTGATTTATGTAATGTTTTGTCATCTGAAAGTCTCCTCCTCAAGCTAGGTTGGACTAAAGCTAAAAGATGGTGGGTGTGGAGGTGGATGGTGCGCGGAAGCTATGATGGAGGTGGTATAAGCTCTTAGTTTGGAGGTAATGGTGGTGGGATGAAGGTGGGTGATGATGCTTAGAGAAGTTGGGTTAACTCTAGAGAAGGGTGGCTAGAGGGACCTCATGGGATGCTCTAGTAATGACTAAGAGACAAGATATGGTTGCACAAATATTTAGGCAACATAATATTATAATTCTTAAAGTGAAAAATACACGGGAGAGAAAGCTCTATTTATAGAAGGAGGTGTCTCAGAAGTGGACCAAAACTCTAAAGTGTTATCATGCACCAACACTCTAAAAATGCTATCTTGGTAAATGAGAGCTTGACATGTGGCACTCTCACTTTCGTGAAAACCGAATCACTCAAAGTGCCATGTGGAAAGCCACTCTAGTATAAGTTTCTCCATTAGGACAATGACACATGACCACACCTTTGTAAGAAAACTCTCCACTAAGGGCTTGTCATGTGGCATGTGTGGAACGTCGTCCACCTTTCACCAAGCTAGGGTTACAAACTAATCACCCAATATTTGCTTAAGTTATGCATAAATATTGCCCTACAACTTAAGTAATATTGTTTAAAAATGCTACACTATTTGGCCCTTAATACAAGGCATAAAAAGAAATCCTACACTACATGAACCTTATAATACAAGGTCTATAAATACTTCATGATGGCCTAAGTGAATAAGAGTTTAGCTTCACCTTACATAAATGATGTTATCTCTTATTGGATTTGTTTCGTCACGCTCATTGTGATTGGACCCTTGGCTAGGGGTTTGCCATCACCATCAAAATCAATTTCTTTTGAATATTGTTCATTGTAATTAAGGTAAATTTTATTATAAGATTACATTTGTATTTCAATGTGTATATAAACACACAATTTGTCGTTTAAAAACAAAAATTACATTTCTCTCTCTTTTTTTTCCATTAACACAATAGACCCATTTATACACGCATCATCCTCTCCATCACTTCATTCCATTTACCCTCACAGTCGAATCAACATCTTCCTCTTCACCTCCCCCTTCATCATCTTCATCTATTCCTCTTCTCAAATCATTGAGAACACATAAACACAAACCTCTATTTACCTTTTTTTTTCATTGTCCTTCCCCTACAGGCTCCATCTTCCTTTCACACTCCAAGAGAAACCCGTTAACAAACACGATTGTCAACACCCAATTTTGTCCGAATTTTGTCCGGATTATAATATATATACATTCCTTTTATTATTATTATTTTTACTTAGTTATTTATTTATTTATTATTATTATTTTCTTTCTTATCTTATTTTACTTTGATTTTATTATGTCCTTTTATCTTTTATCTTTTTTTTTTCAATTTTCTTCATATTTATTTTATTTTATTACTATTTATTATTTTAAAAACGGATTAGAAAAAAGGTGAAAAGAA
>Ga0214542_1010219_pt1 | contig 13853 bp, 10 predicted proteins | sample CNSS1metaG_FD_160096 | JGI IMG/M metagenome (GOLD analysis project Ga0214542, IMG submission 160096) | Root nodule microbial communities from cowpea collected in UCLA plant growth center, Los Angeles, California, USA - CNSS1 | ecosystem: Host-associated > Plants > Roots > Nodule | place: USA...
ATATATATATATATATATATATATATTGTAGGATGTGGGATAGTACTGAATCTCCTTCTCAACCTCTTACCCAACTGTGTCAAGCTTCAAAAGTTAGCTTAGAAGAAGATTTCATTAAGCTGCATCCTAGATGCTCAATTGAAGGTCTAAAAGATTTTAAACAAGTTGAATTCTTTACTCTATCTTGCAGTTAAATTGTTTTGGTTGAATACCATGCATTTTTTTTAATTTATGTTTTTTGCTCTACCCAGGAAAGTACTTTTGTAGTTAAAGTTACTATCAAACATGTTCTAGATCATGATGGTTGGTGGTACACAACATGTATCTGCAACAAAGTTGTCTATCCTGATTCCAAAATGTTTTTTTGTGAAAAATGTAACAATCATGTCATTAAGGTTACACCTAGGTAATATTATTAATCTTCAGAATTCTGATTTAAAATTAAATTTATATTTAAATTTAATTTAATTTAAATAATAAATGAATAATTTTCCTAATATTTATTTTTAACTACAAACTTCGACTTCGTGTAATTGATGCTACTGATTCTATAACTTTTGTTGTATTTGACCGTGATGCAAGTGCAATGCTGAAGAAAAACATGCTCTGATATTCTTGACTTACAAGACAAGGTTAAGTTTCCTATGTAGTCAAACAAATTCTTAATCATTCTATATTGTTGACTTCTTTACGAATTATTTAAATCATTTATATTTGTACTTCTTTTAATAGAACACTGCTTTTGGGAACTTGCCTAAAGAGTGCAAGAATGATTATAATAGCAAATTTGATCAATCATTCAGAGTTAAAAAAGTATGCATGGATGAAAAAGTCATTGAAAGCTTTAGTGATGTTGAAGTTAAGTCTTTGGTAAGATCTAATTTATTTCTTTTAACGTCTTATCATATATACAATTTTAATTTTTCTCTTTTTGTACTTGAATATCTTTGTTAGGATTTATACTCTGGAAATGAAGAAGAAAGAAAACTTAAGCAGATTACAAATGAGATCTCATCTGATACCATTGTAGAGGTATGTGAATATTAGAACTATTAGAACTATAGGTTTTTTGTAAAACTTTGTATATTCTTACTTTTTCAAGTTTATTTATAGGATTTGTTGATCAAATTCACTGAAGAATCAAATGATGTTGATACTCTAAGTGATGATTTGAACACTATAGCATCAAAAAATGTTTCTATAGAGGAGGCGTTGATCAATAAAGCGGTAATTGATGTTGAAATTGATGAGTTAATGCACAAAGAATCAGCACATCTGGACAATTATAGCTTTGACTTGGCTACCCTAGCACGTCTCCCGACAACTAAAAGGCAGAATCGATCTTTGGTTCAAGAAAACAAGAAGATCCCAGTGAAGATGTTGAAGAAGAACATCAAGATTGAAAAGTGATTTGTGTTATTTCAATCTCAAAATTGTACCAGACTTTATGTGTTTTTATTTGGTGATGTTATTTTTTTGGAAAACATTTGCTGCTTTTAACTGCATGTACTCATGACCAATATGTTTTATTGTTCTTAATTTGTTTTTATTTTCAAAACATTAACCTGAAGTTTCTATTTATGAACTATATTATTTATTTCTCAACATTATTTCGTAATTATTTTTGCAGTGACAAATTGCTAGCAGAATCAAACTGTGTTGATATTATTTTATATTCTCAACACCATAATCATGCTAGCTACATGAGTGATGATGCAAACAGTTCACTAAAGAGAAAATCTGAGAACAAGACTTTATCACTTGAATCCATCGAATAAGACAATCTTCCATTGAAGCTTCTGAAGAGAAATATTAAAAAGGAGAAATTATTGATTTTATAAATAATGTTGCTTTTTATATTTCAAGTAAATTTTTTTTATGGTATTTTGTGATTGTAATATGTGTACGAATCCATCTATCTTTAATTTGTATTGAACTACTTCTGCTTTTGCTAATGATTTTATGCGTTTATGTTTGATTAATTATTTTTTATTTCCAATTTAATCTCCGCTGGTTTACCAACAATTGTTTACATTTATGAAGTTGTGTCAACAAAAATAACTGCCAGCTACATGAAGTTTCTACAAATCTTTTATTACTTACACTTATATATTTTCATAAATTTCTTAACATGAATTTCTATAAATATAATGAATTTTTTTTATGAAGAACGAATTTACAAATATGCTTTGGTTATTTATTTTCATTTTCATAAATAATTTATATTTGCTAACCAAATAACTGTTGACATTTTTGAAGTTGTCTCAACAGAATTGGATGCGATTTACAATTTTGAATCATTTTCCTTTGTGTACTCACTTTAACCTTAAAAAAATAGATATCAATATAAATAACTATATATTTATCATTCTGTTAACTTTATAATTTATTAATGATCATATTTTATGAATAACTTAAATGATCAAATAAAAATCCAGTATTTGTTAATGTATCAATTTAAATAATTTAATTGAATTATATTGATATAACATTTTCATTTCAATCAAATTTTTAATTAATTTTTTTATATTTTTTTATCGTATATTTTTATTGATATTTTTTTTAATGACATAATATATGGGTAGGTGTATATGTGATTTGACTACTATAGTTATTAATATATATATATATATATATATATATATATATATATTATATATATATATATTATATACCAGAGTTTTAGCTATATTATATATTATATTATATTATATTATACGAGTATTAATATAGTTAATATTTCAAAGTAATTATACTCATAATTTTAATTATCTGTACGTTTTCCAAAAAGAGCAATAATGACAATATTGTTGTCAAATCTAATGGCTATTGTTTCGTCTTTTGATATGCCTTTTTTCTGCTATTAATATCCATGTCCAGTCCACCGCTACCATCAAATTGAAACAGATTCTTCATTCTTCTAACCCTCTTTCTACTATCATTGATCAAGTCTAAGCAAATGGACAACAACTTCAATGAAGATGAACTTTTTTTCAGAATGACTAGGTACCAGTTCTCTATTATTCACCTTAAGGACGAGCTACGTTTTTTAAAATACTTCTTTTGTCTTTATTTCTGTCACCGTTTTCATATCAATAACAACCTTTTTCTTTCAACTAATTTATTTTTTTCTTTTCAAATGTTTATATTTTGAGGTCATTGGGTTCGTTGATCATACATTCGCCATTTTTTATGATCATGGTCTTGAGCGTCAGTGGACTTTAACGGATGTTGAAGGCAATATACATGTTGTGACTTATAACAAGAATTTAGAGAAACCATTGCTAATTGGAGGATGGTCTGATGTAAGGGACCTTTATGAACTACAAGATGACCACAGTATTTATTTTGGATATGTCGGTCATTCTTGCTTCCAAATCACTATTTTTTCCAGTAAATGCAAACATTTGTCTATTGAACATTTTTTAAAAAGAGTTGCGTCAAATGAAGTCCTTTTCAGAGGACCGAAGTTACATTTTTGCATATTTCTCAGTCTATACCAATGTTAGGCTAGCCATCTGGTGAAATTCATTTAAATTTGATATTTATATTTATGTTTTTCTTTATTTATATCTATATTTCATATCTTTTATTATTTTGTAGCTTATATTTAATTTTATTATTTGATTTAATTTGTTAGGATTTGCCAGCTCATTTTGGCAATTATCTTCGTAAAGGAAGATTTAAAAAATTGTTAGGACCGCGCAAGATAGTGAAGTGCAAGCTACTATTGACAAATCATCCAAAGAAGTCTAACAAAATTGGAAGTGGCTGGAAGGAATTTTGTACTACTCATGGATTTGATGCAACTATAGACCTGATGTTTGAAGTTGACGAGATGAAAAACAACCAGAATGTCAAAGTGCTGACATATTGTAATTTTTAATTCATAGTTGGTTTTCTTTTCTTTTTTTCATTGCCGAGTATCAATAGTTTAGTTTTTATGTGTGCTACTTATGTAGTTCATGAAGACAAACTTTTTTATATTTTCAGCAATGCTTATGTATAGTTTCATTTTCTATTAATGAAATTGGTTTGAAATTAGGATGTAAGTTTAATTAAATATTTGACAGCTTATTTTGTTAATGTAAATAAAAAATGTATTAATAACACATTTGTTGTATTCAGAGAATTTTTTTGGTGTGTTTTATAGAATTATTGTATGATTGTTTTTTATGAAATTTGTTTCATTCATATAGTATCAACAAAGTCATTTCAATTTAACTTTTTGTAATCCAACATTTGAATTCGTCTGCCATTTATGTTGTTGTAGTCTGCAATCATATTTTTCATACTTATGTCTCATATGTATACAGGTATATTGTTTTAAGATGTGTATACAAATAATATGTACTCAGATTAAAATTTGTTAATGTTTGACCACAGAAATTTTAACCAAGTTTCTATTCAGCTATCCTCTTCGATGTACTATAGATATTACTTGCATAAAAAATACATGTATTGTTGTACCTACAAAAAAGGAAATGTGTTTTTAGCTGCAAAAACAAAAAAACTATGAAAGAATTCCTATTTCTATCATTGTTTCTGATGTATTAACATTCCACACTGCATGTTCTTTCTATTTTTAATGATTGTCGACTGAAAATAACTTTTTGTAGTCTTATAACTGCTTTTTATTACAATTACAAATATTTGTCTTTCCACAATAGTGATTAGAGGTACAATGCAGCAAAAAAGTTTAACAAATACATTCATCAATATACAAATAAAACAGTATACACTTTTGCATTGCTAGAGTCAACTATTTGTGTTTCTACTTCTTCTTCCATTGTAACCTTTCAAAGTGTTCCAAGTTTTTTTTTTCTGAAATGGACCAAAAGGATTGTAAAAATGGCAGGCTTAGAAGGAAGATGGTGCTACAAAGAAGGTTCCATGCAACAAGTAATCAACATTCATGTAAGTTTCTAACATTACATTTCATTCATGTACTTTCATAATTGCTTGAAAAAAACATGTAAAATTTGTATTGTGAATTCTGAAATGTTTACAAAGTCTTCATTTTCTATGTCTAATTTTATTTTTGGGTGTTGCAGATTACAAAGAAGACAACCTAAGAAAAAAAATTAAATATACCAACAATGATTGTCAAAGTAGCAAAATATCAGGTTTCCTACTTTAAATTTATTTTGTTTGATTGCAACTACACAAGAAAGATGCATAATCAAATATGTTTCGTTTTGTAATGACAGATAAAAGAAGTCAATCTAAAAAATTACTGAAAAATGCTATACAGAGGAAACCATTACAATAGTTGGATCTTAGTAAGTGTTTTGTTTATAACTTAATTTTTTACAAATTCTTCTTATGTCAATGAATGAATTTTTTTTGTTTATTCTGTTAGATTCACTTCTTTTACAATAATCATATTACAAATGTACAGAACAACATGAACAACCTTCAAAATTTGAATGCAATATTTTCAGACAATATATGGTCAATGATCTTTGTTTTTGTTGTTCAATAATATGCCTGAAGCCTCATTTTAATAAATAATAACATCAAATCATTTCAATGTAGTGCCTGAAAACAATATATCAAGTTCTTGCAGTACTGTATTTCACAATCAAAGCAAAGACAACTTAATCACTTCACAATCTTCAGCTTCTACTGTAACATACAATACTTTCTGTATATTTCTACATTCATCCTATTTTTTTATTTACCTATTTTTATTCTATGAACATTTTAAAATTGATATGAAATTATTTTTTTAGTGAGTACAGTTGTTAACAATAACAGACAAAGAAATAATGGACAAAATAATTACCTTGGCAGTTCAAGTAAGTTGGTTTGATTGATATAAAGCATTCTTCATAATGACAATGACAGTGTAAGTAAACACAACAATTCCTATTTTAATAATTTTTGTCCATAGGTGGCACATCTGAAGTTGTAAATGATTCCTATTCTGTCTCTAAGAATAAGGTAGTCAAATATCCTTTTGAATTCATACAATCACTTCAAAATAGATTTGGTCTTGATGATGAAACAGCAACAAAAAAAAATGGTTCAGACACAACTAATGATTCTTCATCAACAATAACACATGAAGGTAAAGTTAGAGCCCAACTTAGTCTGAACCATATAATTTGAAGCATTAATTTTATGTATGTCATTGAAGTACAGTTGAACCAGATACTACAAGTACAAACGAATTATATTGCAAAGCGGAGTTGCAAGGTAAACAAACACCAATTGTACATAATTTGACAGTAAATATATGCATTTCATGCTAATGCTTTTTAATGATTTTTAGAACTTCTCAATATTGGAGAACCTTGCTTGGAATGCCAATACTGTAAAGCTCAACTTTGGTATGAAGAAAGTGCAGAAAAATGTAACACTTCAAAGGAAGTTCAATTCTCATTGTGTTGCCAAAAGGGAAAAGTGCAACTTCCACTATTAAAAAAAACCACATAATCTGCTTCAAGCTTTGCTAAATGGTGAAGATCATAGAAGCAAACTATTTTTACAAAATATAATAATATACAACAGCATGTTCTCATTTACTTCAATGAACAATGGTTCTGCTCCACCACAATTTATTCTTAATGGGCAGAACTATCACCTTATTGGCAGTTTAATTGCTAGAAGATGGATCAAAGCCAAAGTTTGCATAATTGTACATATATGATACCGAAAATGAAATGAGTAACAGAATGAAGCATTTCAGGTTAGTTAACATGTCATTTATGTTGCTTAAATTATATATTTAAATACATTTGTTGACATGTATTCCGTTTATTCTGTTTTAGGTCAAACTGTAAGGAATTTGTTCTAGATGAATCATTGGTTGCTGATTTGATTAAAATGATTGACAATAACAATGTTCTTGCTAAATCTTTTAGAAGAGTTAGAGATTTGTCACTACAAAATATGAAATCAGATTTCACCCTAAGACTATTTAGAGGTAGAAATAAAGACCCTAGAGTCTACAACACACCTTCATGTGATGAAATAACTGCACTAATAGTTGGTGATTTTGACAATTTGGATGTAGGTAGAGATATAATTGTTAAAAAATGTTCTGGTGAATTGAAAAGACTGCATGAAACTCACACTGCTTTCATTCCACTGCGATATCCTCTCATGTTTCCATATGGAGAAGATGGTTATCAAGAAGATATTACAGTAAGAGAATCTCATTCAAGAAGTAAATCAAGGGTGAGAATTCAAATTTCTTTGAGAGAATTTATTGCATTTCAAAATACAACAAAGATGTATAGAATCTGGTAATATTGTCAATGCATGCCGATTGTTCCGACAGTTTTTGGTTGATTGCTATACAATGGTTGAAGCACAACGATTGTCTTTCATTAAAGCTAATCAGAAGTTAATTCGTTGTGATATTCTTAATGGATTACAAGAGGCTGTTAATAGAGGAGAGACAAATCCTTCTTCAATTGGAAGACATATTGTCTTGCCTGCTTCATTCATTGGTGGTACCAGATACATGTTCAACAATTGTCAAGATACTATGGCTATTTGTAAAAAATTTGGATATCCTAATTTGTTCATTACTATAACATGCAATGTGAATTGGAGTGAAATCAGAGAGTTTGTTTTGGCTAAAGGGTTATCCGAGACAAACCTGATATTGTATGTAGAGTCTTCAAAATGAAGCTTGATGAAATGATGACATATTTTACCAAGAAGGATTTCTTTGGAAAAACCACTACAGGTATGCTTTGTATCAAATAATATACATTATATACATATTGATTAAATGAAATTGTTACAACTAAATTCATTCCTTTTTTGATATATCCAGGAATGTACACAGTAGAATTCCAAAAAAGAGGATTACCTCATGCCCATATACTTTTGTGGTTGGATGGAGAATGCAAATTGAAAAATCCAGTGGATATTTGCCCAATGCAGATTTGTACCCCAAATTGGAAAAAGTTGTTTCAAGTTACATGATACATGGGCCATGCAGACCTGTAAAATATAATTCTCTGTGCATGAAGGAAGGTAGATGTTCTAAATTTTATCCAAAAAAATTCACATCTTCAACTTCAATTGATGAAGAAGGATATCCTTCCTACAGAAGACTTGATAATGGTAGATTTGTTGAGAAGAATGGAATTAATCTTAACAATAGAAGTGTTGTTCCTTACAATCCACCTCTTCTAATGAGGTATCAAGCTCATGTAAATATAGAGTATTGCAACAAGACCAATTCAATCAAGTATTTGTTCAAATATGTCAACAAAGGTCCTGATAGAGTTACTCTTAAAATAAGAAACAACTTTGTAGAATCTAACAAATCAATCATTATTGATGAGATTAAGAGGTATTACTATTGTAGGTATTTATCACCATGTGAAGCAGCTTGGCGAATATTTGCTTTTGACATCCATCACAGATGGTCTCCTGTTCAGAGATTGACATTCCATCCTCCTGGCCAACAATCTGCTTTGTTTAAAGATGATGATGATATTAATGTGGTGTTCAATAGATACGAAAAGGCTAACACAATGTTTCTAGCTTGTTTTAAGGCTAACAAAATTTACACAGAAGGAAAAGAATTGACTTATTCTGAATTTCCAAGCAAATTTGTGTGGTTTGCTAAAGAAAAAGAATGTGAACCAAGGAAGAAAGGCTACAACATTGGTAGACTTATTTATATTCCTCCTGGTTCTGGATACCTTTATTATTTGAGGATATTACTGACCATGCAAAAATGTTGTATTGATTATGACAGAATAAAGACCATTGATGGTAAATTTTATGAAATCTACCAAGAAGCTTGTTATGCTTTGGGGTTGTTGGCTGACGACAAAGAATATATTGATGCAATCAAAGAAGCAAGCGAATTTTCTTCTGGCTATCAACTTAGAAGATTATTTGTCACTTTGTTGTCCATGAATACAATTTCTAAACCTGATGTAGTTTGGAATTCTACTTGGAGACTCTTATGTGATGGAATTTTGTACCAAAAAAAGAAAGGAGATGAACTTACCAGGTATTGTATATTGTCATTTCTTTAAATGAATAGAAATATAATTTCTTATTCCATAAACTTTTTCATGCATGTCTTCAAATTGGAGATGCTGAATTATAGAAAATTTGTCTACTTCAAATACAAGAAATGCTAATGTCAAATGGTAGATGTTTGATAGATTATCCTTCATTACCGCAACTTGATATTTCAGATCTACATACATTCCAGAATAGATTTATTGTTGATCAGCTGCAATATAATAAAGAAGACATGGCCAAAGAACATGACATTTTATTTAAAGCACTCAATGATGAACAAGTACGAGTGTATAAGGATATCATGACAGCAATTCTTTCAAAAAAGGGAGGATCCTTCTTTTTATATGGCTATGGTGGTACAAGGAAAACATTTATGTGAAAGGCATTGTCAGCTACTCTAAGAAACAAGGGCGTGATTGTTTTGAACGTAACATCAAGTGGAATTGCTTCTTAACTACTTCCTGGTGGAAAAACAACACACTCAACCTTCTGCATCCCATTGTTAATTAATGATGATTCAACTTGCAACATACCTCAAGGTAGTCTACGTGCTAAACTTTTGATGGCAACCAATCTTATTATCTGGGATGAAGCACCAATGATGAATAGAATGTGCTTTGAGGCATTTGATAGAACACTAAGAGATATTATGAAAAATGTTGATGATACCAATAATGCAAAACCCTTTGGTGGTAAAGTCATCGTGTTGGGAGGTGACTTCAGGCAAATTTTACTTATTATCAAGAAAGGATCTAGGTTTGATATCATCAAAGCAGCAATCAATTATGCTGAGTTATGGATAGGGATGGCAATGGGGCGGGGCGGGGACGGGTTTCACTATCCCATACCCATCCCCGCATAAAAAATTCATCCCCATCCCCATACCCAAACCCAACGGGTATCAAACTTTTGTCTCATCCCCATCCCCACCGGTAAGGGTGGGCAAAAAAATTGGTTTACCCAATCTGATCCAATTTTAAATTGAACCGGTCCATTATAAAACTACTTTATAGATTCTGCTTTTTACTTTATATCCATTTTTTTATATATTTTTTAGATCAGTTTTTTATTTTATTTTTACATATGTTAAAATATGGAAAATCTAAATTTTAACATTGGATCAGAATTTTATCCAAACTATTTGAACCGTATTCCCTATTCTTGATTTCAATTCTTGAACTCTAAATTTCTTCTCTCTTCCACATTGGGTTCTGCTGCATTCGACACTGTTGTATTCGACATTGTTGCGTTTGACACTGCTGCGTTCGACATTGCTGCGATCTGTGATTCAAGGTCTATTTTCCTTTTTCTTCTCTCCTTTATTGGTGGATCTGTTGAATCTGTTGAACATTGACGGCAACATTTTTTTTAATTCGCTAAAAGATTACAAGTCTATAAATTGGGTAAAGGTTAAATATCGGAATTCTTGAGATCTAATCTCACGCTTGAGGTGTAAACCTGACATCTCACTTCTCAAAACATTTTCAGAACATTGTGTCCCTCTATATTCTGTTAGTGATTGGAAGCTACTTCAGCTTTGTCAATCTACTATATATTGGTAAGCCTTTCTTCATTTTTTTTCTTTTTCTAGGTTAGATTACTCATCTAGCTAATGTTTTAGCATTTTTATGGTATCAGTAGTAAGTAATAAAGAATACTCTGAATAATTAAAATATAGTTACATGATTAAAGAATTAAAACAATAGTTTTAATCATATTTACTTAAAAATTCTTAAATACCATTTAGAAACCTGAAGCACATTTATCATAACTTTTGATAAATTTTGAAACCTGTCCTTTATTTTCCGTTTCAGATAGCCATTTTATAAGTAAAGATTTTAATATACACTTCTAAATATGCTACTCCTCTTTCCAGAAGAAAGTTGCATGTACTTTCCCTTTGTTGTAATTTTATCCACATCTTTGACTCTTTCTGCCAACATGCTTGCATAATTATTTGGTAACTGTTGTTGCATCACTTTGATGAACAAAAAAATAAGAAGAAAATTGAAAAAAAGGTTCTATTGGTTTAGATCAGAGAAAGAGTAGTGGCAGTAAATGAATTCAATGTAAAGTCCTGGTGTGGATGTTTGTTCTAGAAGATTAAAATACCCAATAACATCTGTGTTTGATAGCCTTGAATTATTCTCAAGAGAAGGATTAAAAGCTGTTGGAATTTGATCTAAGTTACTGCTCTCAATCCTAGATTCAGAACTGGGTTTTTGGTTGAGGAAATTTGCATAAACTAGTGCAAGATCAATTGGACCATCATTGACCACTAAGGAACCAGAAATTGCAGAAGTTCTTATTCTGGGATCATAAGAATGCTCAACATGGTTGTTGTTATTATGATCTGTGGCATTGGCAGAAGGTGATGATGAAGTTTTGAAAGTGAAACCATCAATGGATTGTCTTAACAAATTCTTGTTACCTCTTATGTTCTTCCTGCAGCCACCACCAACAGGAACATTTCGCAGAGACCCTCCTTTGGTCCAGTATCTTCTGCAACCTTTGCAAAAGTACCTCGGTTGAGTTAAGCTGTAGTTATTGTAGTAGCAGAACTTGGTGTTGGAAGAACCACACCTTGGACAATTTGGTGATATCTCAACCTCACCCTTCAATCCACTCTCCATCGTCACAAATACCTTGATGTTACTTTTAAGTGAGAAACAAAAGGTTATGAATGGTTAGAATATTATCCTGGTGTGAAGTCCCTTTCATTACCTATTTGAATCTTCCTCCTTTTCTAAGGTGATGATTCTGTGTTTTTGACAATTTACCCAGTATTAGAGGTTTCTTTTGACAATTCTGTGTTTTTGACAAGGTGATGATATCAATTTGTAGGATAGCACAATAATTAATAATTTCATTGTTTCTTATCCTTTTTTGCTCAATACCACACAATTGCTACCGCATCCATGCATGCATGCATGAATGCATTCATAAGTGGTACTAGGAGAGACGGATGTATGTATGTATATGAATACATGGATGTATGTACATGAAAGAAGAGGAGTTATGTTAAAGGGTGATGAGAGATTTTGATTTTGGTTTTATGTGATGATGCAGGTGCCACTGAGACCAAACACATACATGCCTTTTGGAAATGGTGTCCACTCTTGTCTAGGCAGTGAGCTAGCCAAGCTCGAACTTCTTGTCCTTCTCCATCATCTCACACTTTCTTACAGGTTTCTCCCTCCTAACCATAAATTCCTCAACCGTGTATTTGGTTATAAACTGACTTCCTTAAAGAAGTGTATATTCAGACCAAATCTCAATTAATGGCAGATTTTTGGAATTGAAAGTTTTGACATGTTGTGTTTAAAATGCTATGTTGATATGATATGATATCTTCCAGGTTGTGTTCTTGGTTAGTCAATATTGCAACATTGTTCTAAAAATGTCATTAATACATGAAGATGATTGTTTCGTCTCAAAACCAATTGAGCATGCACTTTCTACTCCATCAATTGTTAGTGGCTCTACAAATATGGGACCCCCTTCTCATGAGGGACAAAAAAATCGATCAGAAGCTTGGAATAATTTCATTCAAATAGAACCAAAATCGGATAAAAGGGCTCAATGCAAGTATTGTGATATCCTTATTCGATATGAGAAAGGAACAACTGCAATGCGTAATCATGTGTTGAGATGTCCAAATAACCCCAATAAGAGACAAAAAGTAGGTTCATCTTCAACAATTGATGGAAATATTAACTCTCCTTCTTATGGTAGATTTGACCAAGAACTTTGTCAAGAAGAACTGGTAAAAATGTTTGTGGAAGCTGAACTCCCCTTTCGATTTGTAGAGCATGTTGCTTTTAGGAGGTATTCAAATGCTTTGCAACCAAGATTTAAGATCCCATCACGTTATACCATATCACGGAATATTGTGACATTATGGAATGCAAAAAAGATATATTTGAAGGATTTTCTTTCTCAACATTGTCAAAGAGTTTGTCTCACTACTGATGCATGGACTTCACCTCAAAATCAAAGTTATATGTGTTTAACAGCCCACTTCATCGACAATGATTGGAATTTGCATAAAAGGATTTTGAATTTCCGTCAAGTAATAAGTCATACTGGAGAGGCCATGGCTAAATTTGTTGAGTCATGCTTGCATGAATGGGGGTTGAGTCGTGTTTTGACCTTGACAGTAGATAATGCTACATCAAATGACACGGGAGTTCAACACTTGAAGAAAAGACTATTGTCTTGGAATAACTCGGTTTTGAAAGGTGACTATACTCATATGCGTTGTTGTGCACATATTTTGAACTTAATTGTGAGTAGTGGTCTAAAAGAGATTGATAACTCTGTTTTAAGAATTCGTGCTGCAGTGAAATATATTAGATCATCTCCTTCTAGATTTATGAAATTCAAAGAGTGTGTTGAAAGACAAAAGATTGAATATAAAGGTCATATTTGCTTGGATGTTGAAACAAGGTGGAATTCAACATATTTGATGTTAGATGCTGCTTTCAAGCATAAAATGGCATTTGTTGAGCTTGAGTTTTATGATACAAAATATGCTAATGAGTTAGGAAAGGGGATTGGATTGCCTTCTCATGAAGATTGGGAGTATGTTGAGTCTATTCTACCTTTCTTGAGCATTTTTTATGAAGCTACTTTGCGCATCTCAGGTAACTCTTATGTTACTAGTAATATCTACATGTTAGAAGTGGTAGGAATTTGGAATGGGATCAATCATCTCCTAAAGTCCAATGCTACAAGTAGTGCTACATATAAGATGGCTGAAAAAATGAGAAAAAAATATGAGAAATATTGGGGTGAACCTAACAAGTTCAATATATTGTTGTTAATTGCTGTTGTCTTAGATCCTA
>Ga0214542_1010220_pt1 | contig 13847 bp, 4 predicted proteins | sample CNSS1metaG_FD_160096 | JGI IMG/M metagenome (GOLD analysis project Ga0214542, IMG submission 160096) | Root nodule microbial communities from cowpea collected in UCLA plant growth center, Los Angeles, California, USA - CNSS1 | ecosystem: Host-associated > Plants > Roots > Nodule | place: USA...
AGGCGAGATGTGATAAATTTATATTAAAAAGATTATGATAAAAAGTAAAAAAAAAAAAACATTGATTCTTTTTTTAAAGAAGGTTTGTGATAAAGATGAAAAAAAAATGCATTTACTAACTAAACTTGAGAAATTTCATGAGAAGCAGGAATTCAAGACAATCAAAAATAAATCTTTAAAGTTCTTAGAGTTATATACAATGAATTTAAAAATTCATTAGAATGCGATTCGAGAAAAACGACCTCAAATGTGACAATACCACCAAATCAAATTGATGAGGTTATCTAAAATGGTATTCATGGTTTGGTATCATGATATAATAGCATGATATAATAGTGAATGATAATAATATTTTTTTGAATTCTACTATTATGTGAAGAAAAAAGATGAAAAACTTTTTTTCTGACTAAAAAAAATTATATATAACAAAACTAATTTGGTACCCCTACATTTTTTGTTCAAGTTCCACCACTGGCAGTAGGGGCGTTTTCTCTCTAAGGATAGCGCTATGCGTGCCTCAACCCAGGATATTTCTACTCATTTACCTTTTATCTTTTATTTATTATTTATTATTGTTATTATAATCGTTGATATCTGATTAATATTCTTTGATTCATATACATGTCAATAGCTTTAATAATTACTATTATTATCATTTTATATTTTTATTATTATTAGTATTATTTGAGTAATCACTTTCTAACATTGTTAGAGAGAAAAATATCTTGTTATTTCTATTTTGTTGATTACTCATCTGCATTCATTTCTAAAATTAAAAACAATATAGAGCTGAAGACTGAAAACACGTTTTATGAACTAATGTGTTTGTCATTGTTATAATTTAATCAGTTTCAACTAAGCCTAAAAATTTATGTGTATAATTGTTTCTATTTCTATTGGTAACAATAAATGAAATTATGGATAAATGAATTTCCTGCTCATTGACTAATTTTTTGTGATGTCTATAGCTAATGTTTTTACTGTCATATTAATTTATGCTTTAATATTGTCTATTCTTATCATTGATAAAGATGTTCTATATCATGTATATATTTTAAGTGTTTTATATGAAAAAAAAAAGTGACTGATAATAAATATAATCTTTATCAAATTTATGAATTCAAAATTATTGTTTATGACATGAAATTAAAATGAATTATTGATATCATGTTTAAGATCATGTAAATGCTGATGAAAGAAAGAAAGAAAAAAAATGCTTTCATATGGTGTTAATCTAATGGTGCAGCGAAAGAAAGAAAACTGATTTTTGTTTGATATGGTAAATGTTATTCTACAAGTCTAGCTTGTCTTTGCTTATAAAATCATATAGGGTGAAACTTTATATTCAACTTACCATATTTTGAACACAAAAGGTTGTGATAAACATTTTATGAGTTATGAAAGAAAAAAGAACCACATTAAAAATATTTCAAAGTGCGGGGGTGTCTTGTAAAGGTTAATATACCTCTTAATGATAATATATATATATAAAAAAATATTGGTTATATATTATGAAGTGAATGAATATATACCTCACTGTTTTGACATCTAGTGTAATATTATTTGTGTTTCGTCTAGCTATGGCAATATGTCCAATTTCTTGAGATGATTGAAGGATAATGTAAATTGGATATTGATTTTGGTGACACAAAATCACCTATTGGTTATGGTTATGTTTTAACCTTGGATGGAGGTGAACTATCATGGAAATATGTTAAAAAATTGTTGTCATGATTTACCATACAAGCATAAATTATTCCTTTTTCTAATGCATCTTGACAATTAAATTGTTATATTTAAAATTTTTAGTAAAAATGTCAATGAAATTGACATATGAGAACGAGAGACAAATATAGTAGAAACTTAATTACTCATGATATTATCTCTCTTGACTTTGTCAGGTCAGAAAGAACTATTGTAGATCTGCTTATCAAAAGTTGATGCATCAACAACAAGTATTTGATCGTCGAGGGGAATGAGACTATAGCCCATAAATTAGTTGCAACAATGGACATTCATCTCCACATGAATGGCGATCCCATGGAATGGAGTTCAATGGGTAACAACAAAGTTGTTGTTGACTAAAGTACACCAAATAATTTGATTAAATTTTATGTCTCATTCCTATGGCGAGGTGTACTATAAATTGTGACAATAATTAGGTTGAGGTATGTGCATTATTATGCTTATTTTATAAAATACCTCTTAATAAATCCAATGACAATTATTGTAGGGGTGTGAGTCACAAACCACCCTTTGAGGGTTTACCTAGTGAGTGTGATGGTGGGCCCGCCATTGTGAGACATGGGCAAGTCTCTAAGTGACACTCATGAAACAAGATACATGCACAAGGTCGTAACATGCACCCACTGATTAGAACCTATAATGAACATCGATATTGTATGTGGTATTTACTAAAACCTGGTCACAAGGGATGTAGTTCAAGACAATCAAGTCTCTGTATTTTCTCGGGTGGAAGTTTATAAGCACTAGGTGTAAGGATCAGACTCGGAAGGTTCCTTACACTGAATTACAATATTTTGTTTAAAAAGATAATATATTTTTTGTTTTATTTGATTTTTTTTTAAAATTATGTGGGGGATTGTTAGAAATATTTTAATATAATTTAAAAAATAAATAATTAAAATAAAAATTCTACTGTTACAGAAGTTTTTATAGACCTTTAATTTATGGGTTAATGATTTTTACGGCTAACGGCTATATTCTTATTATACTTTACTCCTTTGTCTCCTTTTGCTACCTATAAATACCACCTAGGTGCATGGGGAAAGATACAACAAAAATAACAACAATAGAAATAATAAACACTAGAGTTATCTAAAAAGTGTTCTTCTTATCTTTTCTATATTATCTTTAAGACAGTGATGTTCATAAGGTTCGAAGATCCTTCGCTGCACTCGTTCGATCTGACGGGTTGTTGTATCTTGGAAGAGAAACGCATATGATAAGAAACACATATGATTGTGTATTGATATATTTGTTTAGCCCTGTGCAGTATGGGTGTTTTCTCTCTAAGGATAGCGTTATGCGTGCCTCAACTCAGGATATTTCTACTCTTTTACCTTTTATCTTTTATTTATTATTTATTATTGTTATTATACTCGTTGATATCTGATTAATATTCTTTGATTCATATACATGTCAGTAGCTTTAATAATTATTATTATTATCATTTTATATTTTTATTATTATTAGTATTATTTAAGTAATCATTTTCTAACATATGTAATATGTAATATAATATTCAAATATAACTAGATATGTGTTTGTTTATGATTGATTGTTTCATTATGAGTATAATTTCTAAACATCGAAGAAATTATGTATTTCCTTACATGAAAAATGTATTAATTGTGTTGGAAGTTACATATTATTTTTAAGCAAATTGCAGCACATATAAACTTTATATTATATTATATATATCGTTATGCAGAAAAAGTATCGTGTATTTTTAACGCATTAGAAGATATGATTATACCAGAACATCGTAGAACACATGTTAGAGAGTTGATAGCATAGAATACTAACATGTAAAACATCTAACAGATTTCATTCGTATTTCTTATCATCAAAACCTTTTTATAATGCGTGAAAAATAAGTATGAAATTGAGTCAAAACTACTTTGTGGACGTTCCCAATGTATTGTCTGTTTTGGAACGTTTGAGCTTTGTTACGATTTTGTTCTTAAAAGACACTTTAAAAAGTGAAAGGAAATAAAAGTATTTAAACTATGTTTGACTTGACTTCTAAGCCATGTGAAACTTGTTGGGTGTACCGGAATAAGTCCCTGAGTCGGGGCAAGGGAAGTTGAGTATAAAACATGTAACATCCCCAAATTTAGATACTTCATCAAAGTGTTCCTTTTTTGGCTAAAGAGCTTTTCAATACTTTTCAATAAGTACAAGTTGTTACTCCTTGATTTATAGGCATATAGGTATTCAATCTTATCCCATAAGACCCTCGCATTTGTTTCATGAAAAATAAAATTATAACTAAATTTTGGAATTCAAGAAAGAAATGGATTGTATATGATAAATGTTACAGTGCATCATACTACAGACGCATCTGTTCTTGTATGAAGCCATGCCATTTGACCTTAACATTGATTATCATGCATCAACATTTGAAATTCAAGACAGTTTACATTCGAAATTTTGAAGTTTTAGAATACATAACAAAATGGAAGATAATGAAACTATAACTATATAGGAAATTATAAGGTAAGAAACAAAGCCAAAAACAATATTGTTGTAAAGGAAATTGCAACTAAAATCTGGCAAAACAAGAGTATTGAATATTTTCATTTGCCCTGTAGTAATATGTGGCGAATTAATTCATTTTCTATTTACTTTACCAGAAATAAAGGCTCTTTTGATTTTACTCAGCTCTCTAGTAACATCCACCATACTGATCCTTTCTTTTGGTGATTCCGCTACACAAGCAAGTCCAATATGGAACAGTGAAACCAAGCACTCTTCTGTAGTTGGAGTAAGATTCTGAATTTCTTCTTCTGTGCTTATTTCTGCTTCTTTTACTACAAGCAATGGATCCAAAATTTGTAATAGATTTTCAGGGAATGAATTTGCTACTAAGTTATGCAAATTTTGACCATCTTCAAAGATTTCATCTGTAGGTCTCCTTCCAGTAAGCATTTCCAGCATAAGTATCCCAAAGCTATACACATCTCCAGTCATAGACACCTCTGAACCCATTCCATACTCTAAAATACATAATAAAATTTGTCAATAATTTTTAATTCCAGAATACACTAGTTTTCCTCAAATATAGGTGAATTTAAAGAAATACTAATTCAAGAGTTTAGAACATGCCTGGAGGAGCATAACCAATCGTCCCTTTTATGCCTAGTGTACTTGATTTCTTATTGTTGATAGTTGACAGAAGTCTTGCTATGCCAAAATCACTCACATGGGCGATCATGTTATCATCAAGGAGGACATTGTTTGGCTTCAAATCACAATGGATTATAGATTGCTCACATTCATGATGAAGATAATGCAATGCTGAAGCAACATCAATCATGATATTTAATCTTTGGTCGAGCTTCAATGTTCTTGGATTATCTGTTACAAGTGTCCTCGGATGCAACCATTGCTCTAAACTCCCATTTTTCATGTACTCAAAAATTAGAGCTTTAAATTCTTGACCTTTGTAATCTGTGCTGGAACAACATGTTAAAATTGGAACCAGATTTCGATGTTTAACATTTTTAAGCGCATTGCATTCAGCAAAGAAACTCTTTGGAGCTCCTTTTCTTTGAAGGTTTAGGACCTTTATGGCAACAACTTTGTCTTCTAACTCAAGAGTGCCTTTATAGACAGAGCTAAAATTTCCAGACCCTATCAAGTTTGTAGTTGAGAAACCATCTGTTGCATTGTGTAAGCTCTGGTATGAAACTTTAGCCAACTGGTCAATTGTTGGAGAATCCAAAGATGATTTCTTACTCCTTTTCCTCATCCAGTAGAAAGTTAGAGTAATTGACAGTATGAGAAGAAAAACAATCACACTAACTAACACTGGTATCAGCCTAAACTTGTGGTGTTTTACAAGTTTCTTACCTTTGACAGGGCATGGTGGCAGATGCAATTCTGAAATGCCCCCACAAAGCTTACTATTTCCAGTCACCACCACCTCACTTGCATTCCGAAACACACCTTCAGTTGGTACCTCACCCTCTAACATGTTATACGATACATTGAAATATTCCAAGAAAGAAATGTTTTGTAGAACATGTGGAATTGACCCAGACAAGCGATTTTGTGACAAGTCTAAACTCCGAAGACCTTTGAGTGATGCCAAAGAGAATGGTATGATTCCATCTAAAGAATTACCTTGCAAAAACAGGTACTCCAACATTATGCATTCCGCAATAGTTCCAGGAATGTCTCCAGACAAATGATTCTTAGACATATCTAGAATATCAATGTTTTTAAGGTTTCCCACTTCTTTAGATATGTAGCCACTCAATGAATTTTCTGACAAATCCAGGTAGATTGTCAGAGAGGAAAGATGAAAAACCTCAAAGGGTATTGTTCCTTTAAGGTTGTTTTGTGCAAGGCTTAAGTATTGTAACTTCTGGCAATATCCTATGCTTGGAGGAATAGTCCCTTCTAACATATTTGCACTCATTTCCAAATAGAACAGATGACTAAGGTTGCCTATGAAGGCTCCTATTTCTCCCGACAATTTGTTTCCCCTTAAGCCTAACACTTCCATTTTTCGAAACTTCCCAAAAGTTGTTGGGATAATCCCTTCCATGCGGTTATCATACATAGTCAAGAGAGTTAAGTCAACTAGATTTCCTATTGATGCAGGGATTTTTCCTGATATTTGATTACCCCCAAGAGCTAGTTGACTGAGCTGAGTGGATAAGTTTCCCATGGTATCAGGTAAATGACCTCCAAAGTTATTATTGGATATACCTAACTCATGCAACTCACTACAATTTGTCAATGTTTTCAGAAACTCCAAATCATAAGTTGAATTGTTACCAAGATTGTTTGAAGAAAATGACAAAAGGAAAACATGTTGTAGCTTTCCCAGACTTGGAACTTGTCCCACAAAATGGTTATAACTCAAATCAAATATATAAAGTAAAGATGAGTTTGTGATGGAGGGTGGGATTGGTCCTGAGAATTTATTTTCACTAAGTTCTAGTACTTGGAGATTGGGGAGGGTGTGAAACATGTTAGGTGGAAGAGAACCATTAAGCTGGTTTTTTGTAGCTGAGATTGCAACAAGAGATGAAATATTATAAAGACAAGAAGGAAATGTTCCAGTGAGGTTGCTTACAGGAAGTGATAAAAAGAACAAGTGTTTGAGATTGCATAGTTCTTGTGGAATATCTCCCCCTAAGTTGTTAGTACCCACAGAGAGAACAGTTAGGGATAAAAGATTACCTAAGAATGATGGGATTCCCCCGGTTAACCAGTTGTTATAGAGCAGCAAATATTGAAGCTTCCGAAGTGAACCGATTTGAATTGGAATTTCACCAATGAGATTGTTCCCATGCAACCTTAAGCGTTTGAGGCTAGTGCAACCCGTCAAGTTTGTAGGAATTTTCCCTTCCAATGAGTTATTTCCAACAGAGAGTAGCCGCAGTTGTGACAAGCGTCCCAATTCTGGAGGGATTTTGCCATGGAAGCTGTTGTTTCCAAGGTCAAATATTCTCAAATGAGAGAGATTGCCTACATAAGGAGATATGGATCCCTTCAACTTGTATCCATGCAAGTTCAAGCCTGTAACTCTTTGAAGCGTGAGATTGCATGTGATTCCGTGCCAATTACAGAAGTGAGTAGAAGTGTTCCAAGAGAGCAACATTCCATATGGATCAGTAGATATGGATTCCTTGAATTTCAGCAATGACAGGTGATCAGTCTCATCTCCTAAGGCAAATACGTTGATGTTTGCGTTCAATGCCAAGAGAGAGATGAGGGGGATATATATGGGCCAAAATTTAAATAACATCACAGAAAAATTATTCATGTGGACAAGTAATGGAGGATGCATCTGTGTGATGATATTTCTATTCTTACATAGGTTTATATAGAGTTTCATAGCATGGCAATTGCACTAGATCAAAGAATAAGTCAAATGTGTTCTTCCGCACTTTGATTTTATTACCATTGTAGTGTATTGGATTTAAACTATGATTGTTGATGGAAAAAGCACACAAAATCATAAAAAATATTCAAATTAATAGTTTCAATCTATATTATTTAAATGGATTTATTTTAAATCTAAATTTATAATTTGGATTTTAAGTCCAATCTACTTAGTTGGATTTAAATTGTATTTAGATTGGATATGTTTTGGATTTTGAAAATCTAAAATTAAGGTGCATGAGAGTCGACCTAGGTTAAAAGTTGGATTGAGTTAATCCAAGACAAAAGTTGGGTCAAGTTATCTCAGACTGCAGGGTCGAGTTGAGTCAATTTGAGCAGAAAAATAGTGTCGAGTCATCTTGGACCAAAGAATCAAGTTTAGTTAGCTTGGGTCAAAGGTCAAAACAAGTTGGTTTAGAGTAAAGATTAAGCTAAGTTTACCCAAACTAAAGCTCGAGGAAAGATGACATGGGTTGAGGGCTGAGTCATCACGGGCCCATAATTGACTTGAGTCGGTCCAGCTAAAAAAATTAAGCTGAGTTCGCCCAACTTAATATGAAGGTTGAGATGAGTCGATCCAGGCCGAATAATCGAGACAAGTTGGCATGGAATAAAGGTCAAGCTAAGTTGGGTTAGGTTAAAGGTTGAGATGAATTGGCCTAGAGTGAAGGTCGAGTAGGTCGGTCCCGAACGAAGGTTGAGCCGAGTCATCCAAGGTTGAATAGTCGACCCGAGTTGGCCTAATATGGAGGTTGAGATGAGTTGGCCTAGGCTAAAGGAATGACTGGCATATCCTAATATGAAGATTGGGATAAGTCGACCCAAGTCAAAGAATCGAGACAAGTCGTCTTCAATTGAAGGTCAAGTTAAGTCAGTCAAGGCCAAAAGTCAAGTCGAGTCATCTTTGTAACATCCCGAGTCTTACAGTCTTGGACTGGAGGTTAAGGTGAGTCAGCTCGGACATGATGTCTAAACATGTTTGTTCTAACCGAAGGTCAAAGCAAGTCGCCGAAGGATCAAGCTGAGTCATCCTACGCCAAGGGTCTAAATAAGTCATCCAAGGTTTAGGGTGAAGTCAACATGAGCCCAACTTTAGTTGAGTTAACCTATACATGGAGGAGCTAAGTCGACTTTAGTTGAGTTAACCTATACATGGAGGAGCTAAGTCGACAAGGGCCTATGTCAAGTTCGAGTCCAAGGTGATTCAAGTTAGTTCTAGCTAATGTTATGGTGAAGTAGCACAAACCCAAGTTGAACCGAATGAAGAGGTTGACATGAATTGACCTAGGTCGAAATCAAATCAAATCGACCTTTTCCACGTGTAATAGAATTAATTATAATCATGTATATTAATTTTACTGAAATTATTCTAATTGACAAAATAAATTAAATTTAAATTTAATCTGATTTAAATTGAATAGAAAAATCTAAATCGAATTAATCCAGTTAAAATTGATTTGTATTATAGGTCTAATCTATTTTATTATATTTGTAACCGATACATGTTATCCTTCATTAAAGATTGTTCTTTCTTTATGGTTATCTATTATTCAATTTTCTTAATTATGTAAATTGAGAAGTGTATGTGATATATGTTGTATACAAAACTTTGTTATAATACAATTATTTCTTTTCATTTATATTTTTTGTTTTTTTATTATTAAGGAACTAACCCTCCATATGGAAAGTTCATTACCACTTTGCAAGTCATTAGTGGTGGCAAGGAAAGTCAAGCATCCCAAAAGACCCGTTATTGCTAGTCTAGTCAAGCTCCATTTTCAGTCCACCACTATTATAGCTTATTGCTATTCTAGTCAACCACCCTTGACATACGCCATTTTCAGTCCACCCCTTTAAATAAAATGTACATTTCTTTTATTTGAGTTTACACATATTTATTCTGTATTAAACATGTTTTAACAGATTAGTTATCAACATATTATATGTGAATTATTCATGAAATATGAGTGAGTTATAACGTATTTCGGTATAGAGACAAATAGAATTCAACTTATAATGTATACTTAAGCACTAACATTTATATTTTATAAAGCAAAATGTTATTAACATGATATTGGTTCCAGAATAATTGAGTTCATATCTTGTACATATATAGTAAAACAAAATATGATTAGAAGGTAAAACTTCACTAATTATATAACTGACCATGTCATATATATATATATATATATATATATATATATATATATATATATTATAAATATCGCTAAAACTTTACATAATAACATGGTGATTATAACAAATCACCAAAATGTTGAGTATATACTAAATAAATCAAAAAATGAGTTAAGTTGACCTGTTAACCAAATCGGTACCCCATAACTTTGTCTTTTACTAGTTATTTCTTCATAAATTTCCATGTGGCGATGAAACGACTAATTTTTTCTTACCTTTTTACTTTATCTTCTTCCTACATCAAGCGTGCATTCTCTCCGCATGTATGAAGTTTCATTTTCTGTGGTGTTTTCTTCCTTGCCAAGTGTAATTCCTCTCACGCACCTCCAACAAAGCCCCACTACAAGAATTCTTGAAAACAGCTTCCGCAAATTAGCGTCCGTGAGATGAAGGACTTAAACAGAGTCTGATTAGCTTTCGCTTACCAGAAACAAAACTGAAAAAAAGAAAAAAAAATCATTACCCACCTTAAAGTAAGGCTGGGCAAAATAAACCAAACTGTACTGCACTACCAAAAACTACACTAAATTAAAAAATTGTTCTCATGAACTGCACTGAACTGAAAAACAGTTCATATGAACTGAAAAACCGTTCATATGAACTGAACTGAACTGAAAAACAGTTCATATGAACTGAACTGTTATTCATAAAAATAAACCGGACTGAACTGCAATGCACTATAATATAAACTAAACTGAACTGTTTTATGAACTGCACTACGTCAGAACTGAACTGCACTATTTTTGAACTGAACTGCAATAATTTTTAACTTAACTACACTATTTTTGAACCGTTTTTGAACCGAATTGCACTGATTTTGAATAAACTTCACTATTTTTGAACTGAATTGTACTATTTTTGAACAGGATTGCATTGATTTTGAACTGAATTGCACTATTTTTGAACTGAATTACACTATTTTGAATTGAATTGTACTAATTACATATGATTGTACTACACAATAATAATCTAAAATGTAATTAAAATATTAAAATTAATATAATAAATATAAATATCGATATTAACTTATTTTTTATATTTTAAAATCTCATGTAATATTACTTTTTAGTTTTACAATGTTTATTATGCTGCGTCAAATTTTTTAAAAGGATTTAATTTAGAAAATTCTCAAAATTAATATTTTTTAACATTTGTATTCATTAATATTTGTGTGAAAAATGTTTTAGAAATTTTATGAAGTTCTAAAATATATTTCGTGAAGTAACGAATCAATAACTTTTTATATTTTTTAAGAATTTTCTAAAATAAATTCTCTTTAAAAAAGTTGACGCCGCATAATAAAGATTTTAAAACTAAAAAAAAATATTACATAAGATTTTAAAATAAAAAATACGTTAGTACCAATATTTATATTTATTATACTAATTTCAATATTTAAGTTACTAAAAACTTTAATATAAATAAAAAATTATAAAAATGTTAGCTGTCACAAAATTTAATTTTTAAAAATAACTTCTGTAAAATCATAACATAAAAATAACGTTACATAGTAAAATTCATTCAAAATAAAATAAGATCTTGAATTAATTTATAATTTATTTCAATAAATTAATTATAAATATTATATATTTTTCTCAAAGAAAGATTAAAGAAAAAAATTAAGACAAAATAAAATAAATATTTCAATATGAAAGAGAAAAAATAGAACGTAAGACACAAAACACATAGGTCTAATTCTTATCCTAATATCAATATTTTATTTGAAGTATTTTGCTCTTTCAATCTACTATAATTTAATAATTAACTTAGTTAACTTTACATAAGTTTAGTTTCTTAAAACTGAACTATTTTATAATATAGTTCAATTTTTATTATGAATAGTTTAGTATATTTTAGTTTAATATAGTACAATTAACTATAGTTTAGTAAATTATGGCCAGCTCTACCTTAAAGTATTATTTAAAGTTTTAAATCAATGAAAAAGAAAAGCATGGGTCTAAGTGACGGGACTAAACCCCTCTGCTTATTAATTTCCATATAAGAAGAAAGAAAATTTCACGCGTCTGATAAGTTGAGTTAGAAATTAATGTAAAATGTTAAATTTAAACGTGTAGCTTAGCGTCGGTAAAATCGACGCAAATTTAAATTAAATTTTGAAATTTAAATGATATGCCATGATGAGTCGTATGAGAGGTAAACTAATTTATTAAAAAAAATCATATTTATTATGTATATTGTAAGGCCCAGTTTTCTGTTGCCTTATTTTTGTAAGGGTTGCCCCAAATCGAATGGGCCCAAGGGCTGGCCCAAAACGAATTCAGACCCTAAGACTACCTTAACCCTAACACTCTTTCTCACTTTCAGAAAATTGTTCCTTGTCCTAAGAGCCACAACCGTCTCTCAATCTCTGCTAGGGTTTGGTACCACCGTAGGCACGCAAGTTCGAACTAGTTCTTTCTTCTCTACGTAAGTGCTCCCTCATCTGTGCTTGTATTTCTGCTACTGTTACTTTGGGTAACTTATATCCCCGCTATTTCTTATTTTTTTCCAGCTCCTTAAGTCGTCCCTTGAGTTGTCGCGTCCCGCTATTTAGAGTTGAGGTCCTGTGCTAGCCATTTCCAGGTAGGGAAGCTATGACTTACTCATGTATTTTGTTTTTCCCTGTTGTTCAGCTGTTATTTTAAGATTATGTGGTTGGTGTGATGTTATGAAAGCTTGGAACGTTTTAGCATGTTGGTTTGGACTGGTATGCATGGCTGTTGCAGGAAAATAGTGGCGAGATTTGATAATCTCGCCCAAGCGAGCCTGTCTCGCCTAGGCGAGATGGGCAAAGACTCGCAAAAACTATTTTCACGCGAGGGGTCGCTCAGGCGACCAGCTCAGTTTTTGAGCGAGCGAGCGTCTCGCCTAAGCGAGAATGCGTGGAGGCTGTTGTTTCTGTGTGTCGAGCTCTCGCCTAGGCGAAGGGAGCTCGCTTGAGCGAGAGACCCTATCGCTTCAGCGAGACCCTTCAGCATGAGCGAAGAGCTGGGCGAGAGTGCATTCTGGTGTGGTGTTTTTTTCTACTCTTGGATGTTTGGCTTGTATATGAGTGAATTATTATATAATGGCCTGAAGGGAAATGAATATGCATACTTGGAAGGGTGTATAGGTTGTGAATGATGAACTTGAATGAATTTGGCATGTTAAAATCATGAAATGGTTGGTTATGAAAGTGGCATTATAATGGGATGAGCTGAGATTCAGTATTCATGGATGGAGTATGATGAGTTGGTATGGGTTTAATCTGAAACATGAGAAGGATTGATAACAAAGGTCGACATAATATTTGTACATGCATGATAAAATCTTTACTGATTGTTTGGGTATGATTGGTCCGCATCAGTGCGTAATTCCTTGAAATCTCTAGGTGAGATTTCAGGGTCGTGTTTCATTGGTCGGGACGTAATTACATGACCCCTGTTAGTGGGTGTCCATGGTGGTGCCCCATCTATATAGTCTGGTAAGGATTCAAGGTAAGGTTGCATCCTGACACTCTAAGGAGTCAGTTAGTCTCACTTAGAGCGGATTGACTCTTGTGGTGAGAGTAGCAGGAGGCATTAAACTCATTAAGGGCTAACCTTGTGTGTGAGGAAGTTGATTCATTGTAACACTTGTAACACACAGCTCGGGGGTGAGCAGCTCGGGGGTGAGCAGAGGTATCCACCCCAAGTGCAAGCATCCGCTGAATCAGACTAGATTGTGTGTATCCAGATGAGTCAAGTTGATTCTTAGTGTATTGGTTTGAGAGTCATAACATGCTTGGGTGTTGTATGTTCTGTTTACTGCGAAAATGTATCAGATTGCATGATGATATTATTTTGTGCTCTAGCTTACCCTATTTTTTGTGGTTGTATGTTCTGTGGTGTGGTCTTTTCTTTTGCAATGATCATCAACTTGTTGATGTGAGCAGAGGTGAGAACTCCCCGAACTAATCAGGGTGATGGAGGTTCCGCTGCTTAGTCCGCTCGAACTAGATTTGAAACTTTATGGGCTTTCTTTCTGGG
>Ga0214542_1010223_pt1 | contig 13843 bp, 12 predicted proteins | sample CNSS1metaG_FD_160096 | JGI IMG/M metagenome (GOLD analysis project Ga0214542, IMG submission 160096) | Root nodule microbial communities from cowpea collected in UCLA plant growth center, Los Angeles, California, USA - CNSS1 | ecosystem: Host-associated > Plants > Roots > Nodule | place: USA...
TTTTTATATATATATATATATATATATATATATATATATATATATATATATATATATATATATATATATATATATATTTCGTTTTGTCTTTTGTTTGACAATTTTAGATTCTCCTTCCATTACTTTGCTAACAAATGAATCTGTTATTGTTACTATATGCACCATGATCTTCAATTTCTACTTCTTCCAAATCACTATAAGATTTTTCTTTTTTTCTTTTCTTCCCATGACTTGGATAAACGTTTTGCTACACAACCATGTGAAACATGTTTGATTCTTGCAATCTATCCAAAAAAAACTTGACAACAAAGTTTATGAGAATTTCATATTGTCTTTTGTGAACTCATTTTAAATAAGCAAACTCTAGAACGAATAAATGACCACCAAATAGTATACAGCATACGTGTACCTCAAAATAATAACCATCATCACTTAATGACAATATTAAAAATGATTACATAATACATAAAAAAATGATTTTTAACATTCTTTTATAGATATGCTATCATCAAAATCTTTAGGAGACTGAATTAAAACATTGAAGTTAGTCCTTAGAAGGCATCTTAAAGGATAGAGGGAGATAGGAGTATTTAAATTTCGCTTGATCTCGACTACTAAACGATGTGAAACTTATTGGGTGTACCAGAATAGGTTTCATCTATAAATTTTGGAAAAATAATTAATTAAACAATATCCATTGCACATTGTCTACTTTGGTAGTGAGAAATATTATAATTTATTTTCCACAGTGTACTGGATGGAAAATTGTACAAGAAAGTGGAAGAAATGTTGGTGATTTGAAAGAATTTATAAAGGCAGAAGAACAGTGATGTAACTGTGTATGCTAAGTTATCCTAAAAGGGCATGAGTGCATGATGAAGGTTAGTGTTATAGTAGCAGAAGAAAATTTCTTATCGATGAAGAAACGACATTGATATATATATCTCATAATCATGTCATGGTACTAATGTGAGTGCGACTCAGGCCCACTTACAAAAAGAATATGTTGTTTTTCACTCTACCAAATTTGGGGTCTCTGCACCCAAAAAAAAAAGCAAAAATAGACAAAAGAAGCACGTTAATTAATCAACACCCCTCAATTCTCAACTATTAATTATTGAAGCATTAAAGCTAAGAGGCAACTAGAAGATTTTGTCTATGGACTTAAAAAGATTTTCGTGGATAAAAAAGTTGGATAAACACACCATTTCATCTACTCAACTCACAATGTTGGTGCTGTGCCCAAAAAGGATCTGACCACAACTTTAAGCCTTCAATTTACTCTATGGTGCTTAGCTTATCAAAAAGTAAAGCAATTAAAGAATAGCACCAATCAATTATATATATATATATAACTAATGCATTATATATGACAATTTTCCAAACTTTCTTTCCCCTTTCGTGCTTTCTTTCTCAATTACTTGTCTCATCTTTTCTTTAATTACTCCACTTGCCGCATCCTTTGCAAACGAGCATTCCAAAAAATCTGACATCTTAGTGCTTCACTCAATGCCTGTGTTTCATTAGCAGACGCAAGATCATGCGACTCAAAACTCATACATATCTAAACGCAACGCATTTTGCTTTCACTGCTACTGTTTCTAAAATTATCCTTTAACCAAAAATTAATCTTTTATAAAATATATCACTAGCTCGTATATCTTAAGTTCATGCATGCACACTAAATTTGTTCAAACTTAGATTACTAATTGTAACGATTCCAAGTCTCTATGAATATATATTGAAAGTATTGTTGTTTTGAGACGGTGAAAGGAGAAAAAAATATTTTAACCGTTATTCGATGTGAGACCGTTATTCGATGTGTTAGGAACACTGGTTTTATGTAATGTGTATATTATTTCAACTGTTTAGTAAATTAAACTTCAGAGAAACTGTCAAATACAATTCAATGATTGAATCATGAACGAATTACTTTTCTTTTATTCCGTTTTTTTTTTCTCATCTTGTACTTCGCAGGCATTGATAATTGTTGGGAAGAGATGCACTTTTTCTGATATTGTTTCTAAGTCGCCTTTACAGTGCAGGGATGGTTTAACTTAACTTTATCATTCATTTTTGAATACTTGATTTTTTATGAACTAGAAAGGTTTGGATCTTCAATCTTTTTAAGTATGTAAGAATGATGATATTTAGAAGATTTACTGGAAGGTTATAGTTTAATTATGGTAATTATTTGAGGATTATGAGTTAATTAAATAGAGGTTTGGAAGATGTGTTTGATTATGTAAGCGGATTCCACGATGAGGCAGGAATAGACAGTGATTAGCAATGTTGGCACACAGACGCATATGAAAACTTTCTTTTTAAAATTTGGGTTCCATGCATGGGAGCCACTATGCCCTTTTGATGAAGAAATTTACAGAGCAAGCCATTAAAAAAAGAAGCTTATAGGTTAAGAAACTTCGTCCACTGAAAACCCTAAAAATAAATAAAACAAAAAGAGATGAGAGAATGAGGGAATAAGCGCAAAGTAAAGAAATTAAAGCCTCTTCCTGCTTTCTTTCCTCCACCCTCTTCCTCTTTAATGCTCTTTTTCCCTTTCTTTCTCCTCTCTGGTATTCCCTTGGTGTGATTCTCCACCATCAAACTTTATAAAAGAAAAACATAAAAGCATTTGAACACCATGGTTTTCTCCTCTATTCCAGTCTTTGTAGATCCTCCCAATTGGCACCAGGTAAGGTTTTCCTCAATTTTCAGCCACAGCTTCTCAACCCTAAAAAGAAACTCAAAAAAAAAAAAATAATACTCACAAAAGATAAATTATTCCTATTCCCTGTAATATCTCCCTGAATATACCAGATTTTGTTTTCATCACACTAATTTCTCCTCTCCTTTTTCATTCCTTTTGTTCTTGATCTGTTGTTGCAGCAACCCAACCATGCTCAGGCCAATGGCAGTGACAACGCTCAGCTTCTTCCACCGTTGCCACCGCAGCAGGCTCATGTCGGAGCTTCCGTGGGATCAATCAGGCCAGGTTCCATGGCTGATCGAGCTAGGCTAGCTAAGATACCTCCTCCTGAAGCAGCTCTCAAGTGTCCACGTTGTGAATCCACCAACACTAAATTTTGCTACTTCAACAACTATAGCCTCTCTCAGCCACGCCACTTCTGCAAAACTTGCCGGCGTTACTGGACACGAGGGGGTGCTCTTAGAAACGTTCCTGTGGGTGGAGGCTGCCGTAGGAACAAGAAGAACAAAAGGAGCCGCTCTAAGTCTCCGGCATCATCTGACAAACAAACACTGTCTGGTTCTTCCGGTGCACTCCCCCCCTCCGCTGGAAACACTCACGAGCTTATGGGCCAGTTGCCGCAACCGCCGAACCTTCCCTTCATGGCGTCGCTCCAGAACCTGAACCGTTATGCTGTCGGAAACATGGGTCTCGGGTTGCGTGAGATTCACGGACAGAACGATCACATGGGGTTTCAAATTGGTGGCAGCGGTAATCCCTCTGCCGGTGGAGGAATGGATCAGTGGCGCTTGCAGCAGATTCCTTTCTTGAATGGCTTTGAATCTGCTGCTTCAGCTGGTTCATACCATTTTCAAAACGAAAGTATCGAAACACCTTCTGCTTTGGTTGGGGATTTAGCATCGAATTCTAGGGTTTCTCAGATGCCACCAGTTAAAATGGAAGAAAGTGGGGCTTTGAATTTGTCAAGATCACCACTGAACGTCTCAGAAAATAACCACTACTATTCATGGACTGATATGTCAGGTCTTTCCTCTTCTTCTGCTACTCATCTCTTGTAACTTTGACCATATCATCATCATATATATATATATATATATATATATATATATGGTCGATAATCGATAACCCTATCATCCCAATTGAAGTTCTTTGCTTGAATTGTTAACAACTCGGAAACGATCTCACACCATGGATCAGAGAAATTCTGAAACGATTTGGATGTTCCACTGAACACCTTGGCTTCCACTATCATCATCAGTTGACAGAAATTAACGCAGAAATGGTAGAATTGATATCCTCTTCTTTGTAATTTCAATTCCGGTCATTGATTTATGTTTAAGTTTTTGTTTTGTTTTTTCATCCAGTTGAGTATTTTGTGTACTATATACATGGGCTTGCTTTAATTGTATAACTGTGTGTGCATGTAATGCTTTGTGTTTCTTTCTGCTATCTGACACGTTGTGACTTCATTTGCGTACAAAACTCTCTCTCAAGTAATTTACTTCACACCTTCTGCCACCTACACATCGCGCTGTTTTGCTCAACACTTTCTTATTTTTTATAAGCGCTGGTTACTCACCACCTTCACACTAAGGTTATTAACACGATCTAGCACACATATCAGAAAAGAAGAAAAGTGATTCTACAACAGCACTAAAGAATGTGCCACCCCACGTTCAAGTAGATGAATTTGTTTAAATTTTCCTATCTTGCAGACTTTGCACAAGTTTTTTATTTTCTCAATCTGTGAAACATTCTATAATGCAACGAAGTAGCATGCATATACATCCCATGCTGCATGCTAGTGTTTATGTTTATGATACGAATGTTTGTCATGCATAGCAGTAGCATGAACAAGATAATTGAAGGTAAAAGACCTAAGCTTCTGACACTGTGTAGAGAAGATTTATCGTAAGTAACTCTTTCCAACTTTATCATAGTTTTTTTTTTTTTTTCCTTTTCTTTTTCTCTTTTGTCAGTGAGAGTGTGAGTACTTTAGAAAACTTTTGCCAGTGCCCAGAAGCTGGAGTTAAGTTCTACTCACCCTCACTCCTTCTACAGTGTGAAATTCTTGGAAACTTGAGTGCGACAGTTATTTAATGTCCCCAGAGCTAGCCTTACTTTTCCTCAATCGTGGTAAATTTTTCTTCCGACAAAGCTCTTTGTGTCGTACTTTTAGCGTAATAGAATTGGGTAAAAAAATCACTAAGATCCTTTTCGTGTTAATAATTAACGTGATGATAAGAGAGACAGATACAAGAACTTTTCATGCATTATTTAAGTAGGTTTTGGTTGATTTAATTTTTGAATGTTTCTTTCTTTATCGTGATATAGTTATATTAATTCACGTGTAAGTGTTTGAATATATATTTTTTTTCACATATACAACTTCTGTCTATATATTTCTGTTAAAAAATGTGATTAAAACTTGACAAAAATACATGGGAGTGAACTGAAGCAAGTAATAAAGAAGGTTTGGGAAGAATTTTGGAATACACTAGACATGCATGAGTGAAGAAGGGTGAAACATAATATTATTATGGGATTATGATGATAAGATGGGACGTGCATGTTTGTTTTGGATTTGAGGTTTAAAGTGGAAGCCAAATGTAAGCATTGTAAGAAGACGCCAAAATCTCACTCAAAATCATGCAATTCTATATTGGACCAAACTGGGTTGGGTGACTGTTCTAGAAGTTCTTGAGCAGAATAATGCAAGATACAAAACATTGATTGTTAATTATGAAACTCCTTTTGGGGCCATCTTAATTATGCAGTTGAATACGAAAGGAAAAGGAAAGAAAGAGATTCTTACGGTCAAAATAAGTGTGTGACCTTTTTCTACGTGTTGGGGTCACTTCTCATTATCCTACTACATCACTCTTTAGAATTAAGCTCAACAAAAACACAGTCCATTCCAACAAAGATCTCCCCCCACTAATAATTACAAACTTTATTGTTTTATTGTTTTATTGTTCTATTGTTCTTATCCCACCATCAATATTAAATGAATTATCTAAGAACAATAATAATAAAAAAAAAAAGTGGCATCATTGTGGTGATGATAGCTTTTGTAAGGACCAATGCATGGTACCTTTGAAGAAGGAAAAAAGCAACAAAAGAGTAACACAGACAAAAGCTCTCTCCGTGTCTTTGGACGTAGGTAGTAAATGGTCACCCAGATTCCAAAAATGTCGGTGCGTGTTGGTCTCAAAGAAGAAACATTTTGCGAGGGTTAAAGGGAAAGAAGGTGAGAGCAGTGTGGGTTAAATCTGCAGAGTTTCTCTGCTACGGTACGAAAACCAGGGGCTCAGAAATTCATGCATGCTTCATCCTTAGAGTTTCTTCTCTCTGTGTGACTTTGTCTTTCAACACTGTTTACAACCATAATTTCCCAAACTTTCAACCTTCATCCTTCTTAAACCTAACACATGCTTCCTTTGTCTTACTTTACTTTCATCACCTTCTTCTGTTTCTGTGTTTTCTTCCCTTCCTTTTTCTTTTTACTCATGGGTGGGGACCTCTCCACTTATCCATGCCAGCGACCGTTACTATCTTTACTCATGTCATGAATATATATAAATATATATACACATATGTATATGTATATGTATAAGATCAGCTCCTAAGTAAGAAACAATTCAAAACTGATACAAAAGTTTATTTACTATATATGTCTGTATCAATCTTGAAAACTTACCTGAATACTATATGTATACGTGGTGTATCATACTTAAATATCTTGATGCATGCATGATTGAAATGTCGGTGTCAGAGGGAACAATGGAAGCAAGTATATGTTAGAATAAATTGATATTTTCTGAATAGAACATATATGCTATAAAAATACCAATGTTAATTCAATACGTGCTTTTTTGTTGAGGTAAAATTTGTTTGTGAATATTCAACCAAAACAACCTTCTTTTTTGAAGCAAGGAATTTTTTTGGGTTTAATATATTTCAAAATACTTAGAGATATATGTTTAAAGGGTTTGATCTTCTTGAGAGATATTTTACTTATATGCAGAGATGTGAGTGAAATGCATCACTTTTGTGAGAAATAAAATCGGAGAGCATCAGATTTTAAAATCTTGAAGACGAATCCCTCGAAAACCGAAAGCTGCACCAAATCAAAGGAAAACGACACCGAATTAATTGGGAAAGTAGAAGGTTCAATTTGGTGGATTTCAGAACTAGATTCTTAGCTGCAAATGGTCAAAAATTGAAGCTTGATATTTAGGTTAGAAAAATTATGAATTGGGGTGTAATTAAATTAAAAATATACTATAAAAATTATTTTTTCCACAATGTATTGGGACTCTAACAAGTTGTGTGTAGCTAATAAAATCAGGACCATACATTGCATTCTCTTTTCTTCTTATGATTATACGACAAAACATTCATGAACTGTGAGATCTTCTAAGATAGTGCGAACTTTGCTGAAGAATCTAAATTCAAAAAGCATTGTGGTCATGCCCATGATTAATCAAAGATGAGAATATGTTTGGGTGAGTATACATGGATTGGGATTTTAAAAGTCCAATCCAAATCCAGCTGAAAATGATTGGATTTTAAATCCAAATTCATATTAAAAAGAACAGTTTAATCTTTTATGTAAGTTTTGAAATTGGTTTGTGGTTCAAAACTGATTTTATTTCAAAATTAAACTATGTATTAGTTTTAAAACCTATTTTAAATCATAAAGCAATTCCAAATCTAATGTTATCATAACTAGTTTTGAAATGCTTATATAACTTTTGTTAAACGATTTTTTATTTATTAAAGTTATAATTAATATCTTACAGAATACATTATAGAAAATAATAAAAAATATATAATAACTATTAATTTGTTCCTATATGAGTTCTTCATTGTGACCTGATTAAAGTTTTATTTTTTTTGGAGGAAAAGTACAATTTTCCATTAAAAGTATTGTCGGATACAATTGTTTTAATGTATTCTTATTATATATCGAAATTTACCTAAGAGTATTAACTTGTCTAAATCATACAACAGGTTAATTTAAAGAAAAGTGTGGAAAAAAATTGTTATGAAGAAATAATTAGACGACTTCAAATCATATAAGGAAAGAGATAAGGAATAATAATATGTGAAAGATAAAAATATAAAATACTAACAACAATTCTAATGGTTGAAACCAGTCACATGATGTTATGAAATTGAAGATCGCAGCAGCCCACTTAGAAATCCAATTCATACATGATAGCTGGAATGGACTTATGGACTGTTCTGTTCGATAAAAATTAGCATCATAAATTTTTCTAACCTTTAAGATACTATAGAGAAATAGGAAAATAAAAAAATTAAGATTATAAAAAAAATTGTCAAAATTTAATTATTACACGATATTTTTTATGTTGGATAGCTGCGACGGTTAAGAAAAGTCCTTGTATTTAACTGTTTCATGAACACGCTGTGGTATCATTTATTTCAACTTTTTATTTGACAGGAGTTGGCAAACTCAATTTGAAATCACATGGTCATAGTAACTAGCATTGCCAGATAAAAAAGAGATGAATGAATAACTTTTAAACTTTTATAACATGTAATGCGGTAGGAAAGGAATAAACAAAACATCTCTTCATTAAAATCTGAGGATGATTAGAATATAGTACATGTTACAATTATACACTTTCCACGTCAGGCGCACCTTGCCCATTTGGTTCAATTTCTTCTTACGCCGCTTTTATAATCTTTTTGCATTACATCTCTGAATATCACACAAACAAACAAATAACTTATGGAGTTAGGAAGTGATCTTCCACCCTTTCCTCCAACCAGACGCTTCTTTCTTCAATACTTTAAAAAGAACAAAGAGACAAAATGAACGGAGTATAACAAGGCATCTTAGGAATCATCGGGGTTAGTAATCAAAGGAGGTTGGGTTTCCTCGTTCTGAGCTTGAGTTTCAGTTTGTGTTGGAACTTCCTGCTGTTGCTCAAGTAACCTTCCCATACGCTCTAGTAACTGTAAAGCCTTTCTTTTTCCTCGGTCTGTACCATTTTGAGCCAACTCCAACAGTGGACCCATCACCCCCAGCTCTTGGGCCTGTGCCAGATATTGTTGATCTCCAGAACAGAGATGAACTAAAACAGCAGCTGCATTTTCTTTGTTCCTTGGGGAACCATTCCCAATGAACTCTACTAAAACTGGCACTGCCTCTGCAGCTCTAATCGTAGCCTTTCCATCAGGATGGCTAGCCAGGATCGCCAAAATGGCTAATGCTTCATCTACCATTCCCCCACTAGGTTCCGTCAGCAGTCGCATCAGTGTGGGAATAACGCCAGCCCGCACTGCCTTCCCCTTGTTGCCCTGGTAAATGCACAAATTGAACAGTGCTGTTGCAGCATCTTTCTTACCCCTTTGGGTACCCTCGCTCAGTAGTGTCACTAGTGGTGGTATGGCTCCTGAAGACCCAATTGTAACCTTGTTTTCATCTATAACTGAAAGGCTGAAAAGTGTTGCTGCAGCATTTTCTCGCGCTTCCATGCTTCCCTTCTTCAGGACATGAACTATACCTGGAACTGCCCCTGAATTCACGATGCTTCCTTTGTTATTTTCGTATATGGAAAGATTCAGAAGCGCTGTCACAGCATGTTCTTGAGTGCGGGAGTCGGGCACGGACAAGAGACCAACGAGGAGAGGTATTGCACCGGCTTCAGCAATGGCAACACGGTTATCTGCATTACGCTTTGCGAGAAGGCGGATCTCACCGGCAGCTGATCTCTGGTCTTCGGGACTGCCAGATGTGAGCTTTTGGAGAAGACCGTCGATCTTACTTCGCTCAGCTGGTGAGTAGGCTGATGCTGATTTACTAGGCTGTGAACTGCTGGGTCGTTTTGGTGGCTCTATGCCATTGGCTTCACACCATTGTGCTATGAGACTTCGTAAGACATAGTTGGGTGTGAGAACGGTGCTAGTGAGAGTCTGCTGTGTTTTGGGGCATGTCCCATGCCCTGCTTGCAACCATTTCTCAATACAAGAACGCTCATAAGTCTGCAAATTAGAACTAGAGTGTATGAGTGGGTAATGTGACATTATAAGTGAAACAATTCAATAGCAAGGGTAAAATGTCAATATTGTAAACAGGAATCAGCGTGTGGCAAATGTATTTCATGGATCAAGTAGAGGAGTTTAATCAATAAAAGTTTCATTTTCTATACCAAGTTTTCAAATTCAATCAAGATGCTTTTAAAAAAACAAAAAAAAATCCATGAACACATAAAACAATTGTAAATGTTGCAATATGTCAACCTAATGCGAACCTCGATAGCCTCACAGAATTTTAAAATAACGTAGGGACAACTAATTTTGCTCTTACGTCTTTCTTTCTCATAACATAACCCTCGCATGTTAATGAGCAAAATTAGACGACCCTCATCCATAAATTGATGCTATCTTAATAAAATTGTACTAGAGCACGGTGCCTTCTAGTGGCTTTTTTACATTTAAGCAAACACCTAAAAGGATGACCCGATATTCCAGTTTGCCAAGTCAAGCAAGCACGTATGATAATGGCCAACTACACTATTTGCAACTCAGCTTCCACGGAGCATCATATAGTGCACATACCTGTCCGGTTGAAACAATCACAGGATCCTTCATTAATTCCAGGGAAATGGGACATCGAAAATCATCAGGAATAACAGGGGCCTGATGACTCTTTTCATTTGTACTGACTCCATAGACTTTTGCAAAAATGCCTTTTCCTCCTAAATTATCATCCTTAACTAGATTTTCTGTTTGCACGTAATCCTTTATCTTCTTCAGTAACATTGCTATTTTCTCGATGCGTGCCCCAGGATCCCCACCACTTGATACCACCATCTCATGCAAAGCTAGTGATTCTTGCGTAAGATCAGCTATTCCCATCAGTTGCAATTTTTCAGCTAATCGACTTAGAACAGATGGATCTGTAGCTGCATCAGTGCTGTTGTCGTAGAGGGACAACATATCCTCATACAACCTAACATCTGGTTCATCAAGCCTCCCTTTAGCTCTTCTGAACTGGGCAAGAACCAGCTCAACCTGAAATTATTGGGGACAATTAAACATGATTCTGTAAATAGCGAAAGAAATACACATAAAGAAGCTCCACAGTGATGCACTATACATTCTAATCTCAAAACATAACTAGAGGAAGGAAGATTCAATAGATCAAAATTTTCTTCTCGAAAAATGGTATTGTTTGAGTAAGATCACTGCTAAGACTTTGGCACAAGAGGAGAGTCAAACCCAAGGACTGGTTCTTTAAGTGGAAGAGTCTCGAAGTTTAAGTATTGTATCAAGTAGCTTCTCCTACTCAATGTGGAACTCATAACGACCGCTGTGTTGCATACATACAACACATTATATATATAACTGAAATATTTATACCTGCTCTTTAACTTCATCTGAGATATCAAGTTTATCATACGAAATACCACCCAACGATTGTTCCAACCGAGCTGTCACCTCGTAGAATTTATTCATAATGCCATCCCGCTCAAGGACCTGCAAAATAGGAGAAAAGACAACTGAATAAGCATCTAAGAAGCCAAAGTCATTTCAATGGAAGCATGTATCCATTATGTTTTCTTTCTCCAAAAATATTATTGAACCCAAAATTCTAGGAGGTCCAGATTACAAGAAACAAGGCTGCCAGAACAACCACAGGTCGCAACAAGTATACACATATGCCTCCTATGAAACTGTAAGTGGACTAAGGTCATCATGTAAACACAAAATTAATACAATACTAACAAATGTTGGGTAAACATTGTTATTTAGAATTTTAGATTTTTAAATAGTACTAATATTATAAATTGCTAATTTTTTTTCCGGTTGCTTATAACCAGATTAGTATGACTACTTCGAAGTCTCAGTGTCTCACAGACAAAATATATTAATAAAATCAGAAGCACGGAAAGTGTTTATATGAAGCACGGAAAGTGTTTTTATGACAATTGATCTAACAATTTTGTACAGTACTAAAAAGACTACCCTTTGCCTACCACTACCTATTAACTTTTTCTGCACAGCTCCGCACAATAGATATAGGTTACCCAAATAAAATGGTCCTAATTGTTCGGATCATGTAGTAGAATTACCAAAATGCTACAAACAAACTAAAGTAAAAGTTCGACTTTGAAATCCATGACAATTTAAAAAAGAGGTTTTAAATTATAGTGCCGTTCATAATCCGTAGTATATATTTGCTTCTAGACAAACATAGAAATCAAACATCACCATTCAAATGTGTGGCACACTAGATCAACAAGTACACCCGGCTCAAGATGCCCAAAGTTTGTACCACCCTATAGCTTTAAATTTCCCTTGTAAGCTAGGAAAGTATCTAAAGCATAAGAAAAAGCATACAAATTATTCAAATTCATATTAAAAGCTTGTTTAACAATCGGAAATGAAAGGAATAGGATTATTTTCGTTGACATCCACATCCAGGTGCAGCTACAAATCGACAAACCCATCAGGAAACTAGCACTACAAATTATCGAAGGTCTTGAACAGTTGTAGCCAAGCTTTCAAAAAACGATCCATCCGCCACATCGATTTTAGCGGCATTAATCACAATTTCCGGCAATATCAAGAATAGCAACGAAACCACGACCATGAATTAAAACATTTGTTACAGGCTTGCAGTTTCAGCAAACAAAAAAAAAAAACAACAGTATTACCAGCTATGAGCTTTCTTCTCTTAATTTCCACATACCATAGAATCAAACATCCTCAAAGCTCAATTCGCATCAAACCATCTCAATAATACGATAAAAAACATCACATAAAAGAGGCACAGTCATAAAAAAAAAAAATAACAGCTAAAAAACAAGACAAAAAAATATATCTACAAAAAATTCACAAACTTAAAATGAACTCGGTGTAGCGTGAAAATCGCTACTGCCAATACTACTCGATAGAAAGCAGAAACAGAAGAACAATAAAACAATATATAGAGCAAGAAACAAACCAAGTAAAGCTTGCTGCCTTCGCTTCCAAATCTGAGAAGTTCCCCGGCGGATTCGAGAGCTTCCTTGAAAGCGAGGACGGCTTTGGAAGTGTCCTTTGGGATCTGGTCTTTCATGTCCCTAATCTCCTCGAACATCGGGATCAGCAGCTTCAACCTCCGCGCCAAGTTGCAGTACTGCTTCTTCACCGGAGGCCTGTAATCGGAGATACTTGCTATCTCGTTCACCAACTCAATCACCTTGCTCGCGTTTTCACCCTCCATCGCAGATCCTGCTCTACGGCGCCGTTTAGTTGAAAACCCTCGCCGATTACCGGAGATCGAAGTCACTGCTCATAGTCCCTCGTCAACGACACGAATTTCGCAGACACTGCAATTTTAAGAGATAGAGAGACAAACGCGTGATGACGCTCTTCTTCTTATTATCTCTGGCTCCAGCTGAGTCGAGTCAGCTGAGTGACCAGGTTTGGGACGGTAGTGGCTCGGCTCGGCTTAGGGTAGTGCGGCGCTGAACAAAACGTGAGGTTCTGTTACTTCAGTTTAACAACTTACGGTGTAATAGTGATGTAAAATACCAGAATTTATACAACTACGACACCAGGAGAAGTCTTTGATGGCGATGGAGGTTGGTGACTGTTTTCTGTCAATTCTAAATTTGGGAGAAAGGTAAAATATTTGATTACTTTTATTTCATTGCACACGTTATTGTTTTTTAAACTGATAAATTACTAATAAGGTAACTATAGCTAAATTGTAATTTGTATTTTCTTTTCATTTTAATTAAGGGTGGCAATGCGGGCCGGCCCGCCCCGTTTAGGCCCGCTCCGCATAAGGCCCGCACATCGCGGTCCGGCCCGCCCCGCCCCGCACATTTTATGCGGGCCGCATACTCTGGCCCGCCCCGCATAAAGGTTGGCCCGCGGGCCCGCGGGCCGGCCCGCTTTTTTTTTTAATTTTTTAATTTATTATTTTTTTTATGATAAAACTTTCAATGTTTAAAAATTGGGAAACTTTAAGAAGTTCACAAAATTAAGTAAAAACTTTGGGGAATTAGATGATAAATTGATAATTCAACATTTTCATCATATTCATACTATGACATACACAATGTATTCTTTAAATTTTAGCACATTAAGAATTACATAATACTT
>Ga0214542_1010229_pt1 | contig 13838 bp, 6 predicted proteins | sample CNSS1metaG_FD_160096 | JGI IMG/M metagenome (GOLD analysis project Ga0214542, IMG submission 160096) | Root nodule microbial communities from cowpea collected in UCLA plant growth center, Los Angeles, California, USA - CNSS1 | ecosystem: Host-associated > Plants > Roots > Nodule | place: USA...
TCCGCCTGGCCCGGCCCACACGCCGCCAGGCGAAATTGCTCCAGACCGCCTGGCGGTATTCACCTCCCGCCAGGCGCCAGCGTTCTCCCAGACCCCACTGTTTTCTCGTCACCGCCTGGCGGAGCACCCCGTGCCGCCAGGCGCCTCTCAGTGCAGACCCTCTCACAATAAGGCTATCGCCTGGCGGCTATCAGTAGACCGCCAGGCGCCATACCAGAATAACCCTTTTCTGGTTTATGACACTCCAGTGAATCCAGTTTACCCTTTTTAGCTCCCTGCTATAGATTGCATAAGAGCCCCAATCTCAACCCTCACATAGGCGAACCTACAATTATCATGTGTAAACAAATACAGGTACCTCACCCCGATCAATCCCCTCATTTAAGTTCTCCTCAATTTTGGCAAAAGCTTTAACATAATATCACAACCTCATCCATTCTATGAAGTTGCTAGCATTTCAATTATCTTTTATTCTGCCTTCAATATATCACAGCCTCTCCAGGGACTCAATATTCACCCTAAATCCTTACTAATTGGTTGTTAATCCCTTAGTTAATTGCTACTGCTTCCCACCCATTCTTACCACATTCAATTTAATAATCCAAACACTCAAAAATTCCTATTATGATGATCACCTCATACCCAATTCTGCCACAATCCATCCACAGATCCTTTCTCTCCAAGCAAACTCGCAAGCCTTCCCAACAGTCCTAAACATGGTCGTCAGAATCTCAGAACATAACCCCTGGTTCGCTATCGCCTGGCGGATCTAGGCTCGCCGCCAAGCGGCACAACAGTGCACACCAATTTACAGAATCCTCCTCACACGCGAATGGCCTCATACCTCTAACGAATTCATCCTTGTTGCCTAGCACATCAAATTGCAGTAATACCTCTATGATACTAGACTTCCTTTTCTCGATCAAACTCTAAATTTCTTCCTAGCTTTTATCTTCCACAATTTAACCACACTCACATTCCCTCTCGTGCTTGAACCAAAAATCACAACTTGTTATCCCCAATGCGACCTAACTTGGTCATACCCCCAACTATAGGTTAGTTTCATATCAACGATGCATCCCACACAATTTGCATACAATAATTTTCAGAACACATAATAATCTCCACACAACAGCATCAAAACAATCCCAACAAAACAAGCGCAACAGCGTCGCGTCGCCTAGCAGAGACCCATCGCCGCCAGGCGATTCAACCCAAAACAAGAACAATCACACGCCACTGATGAGCCGCCTGGCAGAAATTCATCGCCGCCAGGCGATCCATGCCAAAACAAGAACAACGCGCCAGTCAGATGTGCCGCCTGGCGGTACGGAATGAACCGCCAGGCGGTTTCTGGAAAAATCCAGAAACCTCAATACAACAGTGCAGAAAAATGACACAGCGATCATGCTATGGTTCCAGACATTGCACAGTTATTCAATCGCGATTAAAAGAACAAGAAAACAACTCCCCTAACCTGGAATTTGCTTCAATTACGAATCAGTGTGAGTGTGCTTCCAATCAAAGTCTCCTTGCCCTTGCTCACACTCCCACGTCAGTTCCCCTCCTTACTTTCCCTCTGTTTTCAATCCTAAAACCACCAAAACTTCTGTCCAAAGTCCCCCCACGTACCACGGCACCTCTCCTTTCACCAATTCCCTCTCTCTCGGCTTATGGGTAACCTATTCACTCATTCACTTTCCAAAACGAAAATTATTTAAAAAGGGGTTTAATAACCATTGGGTGGATCATTCAATCTGATTTTTCAGCCCCTTAAACGACTAGGTTAAGCTGCCCCTTTTAAATTCCATGCAAAAATACAATTTGGCAAAAAGAAATCATTTAGTTCTCATCAAGGTTTGAACCCACACTCATGCACATACCAAACCAAGGCCAAACCACTCAACCAACACATGTTTCATGCTAAATCCTACAATTTTAAGAGTTTAACATGATCCATACGAGTTCAATATAAAATCACACAAAAACACATAATTTAAATAACATCCAAGTAGCATACATAGGACTCGAACCCAAGTCCTCACACACAATAAAGTACTCTCAACCACTTGAGCTAGTACTTTTCCACGTCATAGCTCCTCGCATTTATTGCTTTAAACATTCTCATTATCCGTCCTAATTAAATAATTAATTAAATAACTATTTAATTTTCCCGGATCTTACATGTGTGCCTGGTGGTTTTCCAGGTCTGCAAGAGGGTTCTTGCTGTGTTAGTGTGACTATTATGTGATTCAATGGTCTTTTGTGTGGTTTTTGCATATTTTGAAAGTGTAAGGGTGGATACTTTGTAAATCTTTTGAATTAGTGCAAAGTCAAGCTCAGGTTGCCTTGACAAACTAGATGTAGCTCAAGTTTGAGTGAACCAGTATAAAAATCTCATGGTCTCTTCTCTTCTCTAACCTTTCTCTCTTGCATATTCATTTTAAAGTTTAAAGAACTTATGTTTTAATAACCTTTTTTCATGTTCTTACATGTTTTCATGACATCTGCAACATTGAGCATGTTTTTATAATCATTTAGAACATGTCTTGATCATTCTTGTGCAGTGTTCCTGGTTTAAAACTCAAATTTGCATTTTTGCATTTTTCCCAATATTTCTGTCGACTATTTTTCTGTTTCAATCAGTTGATTATACCAGAACAGAATCTGTTTAGTAAAATCAATCGATTAACTCTGTTTTTGACCGATTGAAAGTATACAGTTCAGTAGAGTTTGCATCCTAACTTGGTGATCTAATTGATTCAATTAAAGGTGATTTTTATCTTTCAAAGATAGCCTAAATTTTTAATTAGCCAATTCAACCCCCCCTCTTAGCATTTCAACCATTTCAAAACACACCAATTAATTCAAACCAACATAGTAGGGCAGAGAGAAATTGAATCGATTTCACTATTTGCGTAAATTGAAGCAATTCGTACCTCTCCTCCTTGTCGGTGTTGCAGTGACAACGGAAGAGCTCCTCCTTGACAACCGGTGCTTCCACTACCCACGACAGACTTTCGCTACCCACGATGGCAAGCGTTCGCAGCGAGACTCAAGCGACGAACCTTAGGGCAAATGACGGTGGAAGGCAGCCATGGCTCCGATCAGTCTCGCTGGGCAGTGGCAGTTGATTGGCATAGTGGATTTCGTTTTCATGGCGCGACGAGAATAGAAAGAAGAGAGAACTAAGAAGAGAATTGGAAAATGAAAGTCGAAAGAGGGTATCCAAATTCTTAATTCTGATTTCAGCGACGACATTACCGATGGCGCAGATCTGTCGGTAAATCCTTCAGAGTACTAAGTGAAATGCATTACCGACGGTCCAGATTCGTCGATAAATGAACAAGTGAACATCTATCGGTAAATCTGACGGTAAACATCAAACAATTTCATCTTGTATGTTACCGACAGATATTGTCTGTCGGTAAATTCAACATATGCATTCGTCGGTAACTCCGTCGGTAATTAGTGTTTTTCTGGTAGTGACCAAAGTAACCAAAACAGCAAAAACAGGAAAACAGAGCAATTGGCGTTGTACATGAAATACATCCAAATGGTGAAAACCATTTCTCTAACCATAAACTTCAAAAAAAAGATCTCACCAGTCAAAATGATGATTCACGTGTCTAGGATCAACTGTCAAAATGTCAGTTTAATCTGACGGTTAGCGAAGTAGGAATGGTCATTTTACCAATAAGACACAATGTTGAAAACTGGGTAGCGCTCAACACCAGAAAGTGGCGGCCAATGCTAATCAATTCATAAAATTCAACGCTTAATACCACCTTGTAACACTCAACATCACCTGGCCAACGCTCAAAGCCACCTAGCCAGCACTTAACGCCAATCAATTCGTAAAAACGAGCTATTTATCTTGCCATATAAGGCTTAACGTTGTATCAAATATCAGCAAAATCATCTTTGCAATTTTTGGCAATCTAGGCCTGTTTCATAGCTTAAATTGGTACTTCTCCTTTAAATACTATTTTAAAATAGTCTTTAAATTGTGGAGTTGATACCAATTTGATCAATGACTTAGATCCTAAAATCTCAATTACTACGAATTCAGGCAACAACATAGAAATTAAGAATCACACCCCAATTTAAACACAAAACACAATCAATCAAAATTATATCAATTCAGAACACCAATAATCCAAGGAGAATTTTACAAATTAGAGATTACTCAATTCAACACAAGCTTAAAGTCCTTTACCTATTATCCTGCTTAGGCAGCTCTATAAACGTCAAATGTTTCTAACTCCACAAGATGCTTTATCTATGTATAGAAAAATCACAAAAACGATAAAGACATACCATTATGATCACTAATCAACAGAGACTCATACTAATGATTAAAATGACGAATGCAAGCGGAAGAAGGCTCAAATGCAACAAAAAAACAAAAATAGATCAAAAAGAGAGTGAAAACTCAACTTACGCAAATAGAGGAACTGATCGGTCCAAATTGAAGAGCTTGTCGAGAGGATCAATCATACGATCTCAGTTCTTCAATCAGACGACCAGAGATACAGAACTCTTAGAGAGAAATCAGATAACTCAAGAAAAGTGGTTTCTAAAAAGAATGTGTGTTTTAAAAGAAAAGAAATTTTTTGATAACAATTCTATTTATACTAAAAACTTTTAAACCATTATCACTTCTACAATATCATTTTCTAGTATTTCACCAACATCCTAAGAAAAACATAAAAAATAAATAAATAAATAAAGTGGTTTTAAGCCTTCCTTATTATACTCCATGAGAAGATAAACATAAGAATATTTCGACCACGCGTCATGTGATAGAATCAGCAACTTCCACTTTTAATAATTATTCTGATAACATAATTGATATATACATGAACGAATAAGTAATAGCATTGAAGAATCACAAAGAAAAGGGAGAATGAAAGAGCCTCAAAGGGAGGGAATAGAATATGAAAAGGAAAACAAATAAATAAAGATGGATGATACGTTAAATAAGTGAAGCGTCACTACAGTTCTTTTTAATATGCTTCAATCTTAAAATAAAAGAGATCGAAGAAGAATATTTGATCCAAGGCCGGGATTTGTTGGTTGCGCATGTGATGGATTCATAATCCAAGTGTTTATTTCTTGTCCAATCATTTACCCTTTTTTTCTCTCATTTTCTCTGATAATGTTTTCCCATTCCAAATCGTATCAATGGACAACTACAGAGGCTGAATGGTATACAACAGAATTACATGCCAATTCCAATACAGATTCACATGTCTACCACATCTGCGCTATTCTTGGTCCAGCTGCAAAAGGCCCACAATTCTAATAAACTAAAATACTATGTATTGCATCCATAAAACTATTTATAGGTAAAGAATGAATAAAATCAAAATCAAAACAAAATTTAAATTTTGATATGGTTCTCATTTGGAAGTCTAATGTTAGGCTGGCGATAAGTCGATTTAAGAGTGTGCAAATCTTATCTTATAATTTGTTTTTTATAAGGTTGAGTTAGACTTAAATTCTCTTTTTAATATGGTATCAAGTTTAGGTTTATTCTATTGAGATTTGCCGTTTGTTCTCCAAACCTTATATTACAAACCGATTTTGTGGGATTAGGTTTAGTTTAAGTTCTCTTCTTAATACTCATTTGATTTTTTATTTTTTTAGTTTTTAGCTCAATAATATTGTAAGCAGGAATATATTTTTCTCATAATATACTCGATATTAAATTATTATATAATTTGAATTTATATGCAAGACTTTATATATAAATATATAAATATATATATATATATTTATAAACCATAGGAAAAATATACTTTTATGTTTCCTTTTCAAAATTCAACCCATAACAACTTTTTATTAACATAATAATATTTTTTTTAATGTTTGTTTATATTTGTTAGTATTGTATTAATAAAAAGAGTTATTATGGTGTTCTTTCGTTAATATATAAATTCTTTAAATAATATGCCACACATTATTAAAAGTAAAATTGAGTTATGAGAATTTGAGTCTAAGTTTCCTATAAAAAAAATAGAAAAAGTTAAATAACATAAAAAAATACACAGATATTTATTGACTCTGAAACTATGACACTAGAATACTAGTCATAGTAAGCTCGTTTTTATCTGTCATTAAGTCCATTTTCCAGTCGTAAAATTTGGATTGAAAGTAATATAATTTTATATAAAATAAATTCATGTGTCATTAATATTATAGTTGCATATAATGCCAGCCGTATTGAAATAAATATATATATATATAAAAAATATATATGTATTATATATATTATATATATATATATAGTGAGATATATATATATATATATATATATATATATATATATATATATATATATATATATATATATATATATTCTCTCACTATATATATATATTAATCTTTCTTTACCAAGTGAATAAATCTTCTATTATGATTCTATATTTAATTTAGTGTGCTTTTAAATGTTGGCTTCTTTATTGGGCCGAGAACTTCTTGGCGTATCACGTTGACCCAAATAATGTCGGACAGAAATTCGGTAACGTTTTAAATATACATTACAATCACAATACATTGATATATGTATAAACATTATATTTGCTAATCCTAAGAAAAAAGGATATATTTTATATTACAAAGTATGTTGACACAAGTACAAATGAAAAGCGACCCATAGAGTCGCACGGTCAAGCAACCACGTTGATCATAAAGTTTTGCATCCGAAAACTAGCGATGTTAAAAGGTAGCAGTTCTAAAGTCTTACGACATTTTTCGTCATTTAGTTGTCCCTTGTGCCATATATGTTTCATGACTCATTAGGTTCAAGCTCATCTTTCCATTTGCTGCTGATGAGTTGTAGGAGAAAGTGTTTTAGGCCCTTTTAAAAGCAAAAAGAAAGAATTAGAATACATTGAAGAGGAACATACAGATTTGTCAAACACCTTTTTAAAACTATATCTAAACTTCCTAACTTGCGATTGCGAACATTAGCTTGTAAAATTTGTCATAAAAGGAATTTATGGACAAATAATATTAAAAGAAGGTCTAATAAGCTTTTCGTCTCAATATTTGTCAAATTATTCAATATCATCCTCTATTTATTTTTTGTTATCAATGTACTCTTGATTTTTGTAAAAAGGATCAATGTGGTCCTTTTGTTAGATTGAAGTTAACATTGTTAAGTGAATAATGATTTCACAAATTCACATCACTATATGATTGATGATTTAAAATAGTTATATTTCTTGCTCTAATTTTCTAATTCTCCGATTAGATAGGGAGGAATAGGAGTTACCATCATATATTATTTGCTTTTATGCTTTCATCATAGTCTGATTCTTCTTAGAATAGGGTTTTCCCACATCATTGTTTTCCACCATGTGGTCCCGGGCAGTGCCGATCAATATAACAACATTTCCATCATTGGCATCATTTCCTAAATTACTCTACGGCCGGCAATGTAGTCTTGGTTCGGCGAGTTGGCCCGCAAGTCCGTAAAGAAAAAGTGGGATGGGTCGAAAGATTAATTTTGTTGACACACAAAATTTTGGTCCGCATAACCCGCAACTTGTGCGGGCTAGCCCATGGCCTACATAAAAAAAAAAACTTACATTTGTTTATATTGGTTACTTGCTTTCTGAACTTCTGCATGAATGTTCTAAATTTTTATATGAGTGGAAAAAACAAATGTTATGTATTTTTGAATGTGCTAAAATTGGAAGAATGCATCATGTATGTCAAAGTACAAATATGAATATGATGAAAATGTTGAACTATCAACTTATCATCCAACTCTCCAAAGTCTTTGCTTAATTTTGTGTATTAAAAGTTTTATTATAAGAATTTTTTTTTTATTTAAAAAAAAAGCAGGTCGAACCGCAAACCCACACTTATGTGGGGTGGGCCAGACTTTTCAGTCCACATTTTAAATGTGGGGTATGCCTAAATGAATCAGATTGTCCCGCATTGCCACCCCTAAATTAATCTATCTACATTTTCTCATTATCGGTTGTGCAACCACTTTTTCCACCACAACAAAAACACCTTCTTAGAACCCTTGCCTCTAAACCTACAGTGTCTAAGTTAGCATTGTAATTCGTAATCGTATTTGAAAACTAAGCTTCTTCGTAGAGAAATGTTGGGGAGCTTTTCCAACGAGTTGAGTAGTTCCAACATGATTGAGTTCTCCTTTAGAACCGATGAATGCAATGACTTGCACAATTTAGGTGAAAGTTCAAAAGTGTTAAAACAAATTTGAAGCTCTAATACCACTAAGTTTTGAGACAAGTCCAAGAAAAGTTTTGTCATGCTAAGGGCTTTGGATGAAAAGGAGAGTTTGATTTTTGAACATTTTGAATTAGCTAGATTGGTCACCCATCGAGTTTATGTTAAGTTTGGACTATTTGTCAATATGTGATGTGTGAAACAAGAAAAACACAAGAAGGGGATTCAATTATGTTTCTAGAAGCTTTTGGCAGTTTTTGTAAGTATCACCTAACTACTAATAGGTAGACGATTTGTACTTGTCAATCTATTTATGATATTTCCCTTTTATGAAAATAAATAGACATAACTTTAGTACTTAACTATTATGTACTTCTTTGGAAAGTCTTTTTCGTTATGAGTGTTTATGCAACATTTTTCCTTGAATTTTAGTGCAAGATAAAACCATGCAAAGTAAAAATATAGAGAAACAAAGTATACACAATATTTTTATACTAGTTTGTTTGATCATGTATGCTTAGTTTTCAATCAACTGATTGAGTTCCACTAGCTAGATTAATGATGGAAAGTACAATTTGAGTATTCTTTGGGCTCACAATTACTCTTAGCTAACCTTTTGATGTATTGTTTAAGCTCGTAGTCACTTTTAGTGAACCTTTTAAGTACTTTTTCCCAAGCCACTCTTTATTCAACATGAGTATTCTTTTGTCTCTTAGTCACTCCTAATAGATCTCGTTCTTGTATTTTTTTTTCAACAATCCATTTATGGCTTAAGCATGTATTCTTTCACAATAAACTTTTAGATTAAGAATTCTTTGAACAATATTAGCGACTCTTAGCTAATAATTGAGTAGTCATTATAAAAACCTCATTGGCCCTCCGTTCAAGTGTTCTTGATTGCCATAGTTGGCGGTTCTCCTTTTCGTCTCCACATCAAGTAAGTTAATTTTTATTTTGTTTTTCATTTTTTTAATTTTTTATTAATGTTTATTTTATATAAAATTATATATGAATAGTTATTATTATTTAGAGTTAAAGATATAGGTTTTATTAAATGTTATGAATATTTGATCAGTTTTTATTATTTAGAGTTAGAAATATTCACATTTGATTATGATATTAATTATTAAAAATATGTGTCTTGTTCAACGTGTTGGTATTCAATTTGGTGGTGTCTGACCCGGTAATTATTATTTATATTTATTATTATAAATATTTTTACTTACAAAACATATATATGGATTAGAGTTTGATTAATTTATCACGTATAAATGATAATTATGAGAGAAAAGTCGAAGAGTTTATACAATTCGCTCAACGTCATGTTGGTAGTGTAGAAAATAAAGTTTTGGCATTTTAAATATGTTTTAACTCACTTTCAATGCACTTATCATTGGCAGTTACTAATTCTATAAGTATTAGAAGGTATTGTTGTATGGTTTTGCACTTTGCATAGAAAGCCTCTCCCTTACTTGAAAAGTATAGTAGAAACGTAAGTTTATTTTAAAACTACTACATTGACCTTGAATATACAATGTCACATTTGCTAACATTGGATGTTTTTATTTTAGTTCTTTTAATGGGCATAATATATTGAGTCGTAAATCAACTGCCACAACTCAAAAGGTCACATGGATTCTCCTCAAGGTATTTATATTGTATAATTCATTTAATTTTTGTATTATCATTTATTTTATCTAAATTGTTTTACTATGGAGTAGTAAAATAAACAAACTGGGAGCTATAAGTGTGGCTATAACGTCATGCAATGGATGACGACCATTGTGCAAGCTAGTTTATCAAACTGATTAGGACGAAATAATATGCTATATATAATCCACAATTAACTTTATATGTACTAATTCTATTTCTATTCACGTGTGCAGAATTTTGAAGACAAACAACCAATGGATCCAAAAGCATTGACCTATGTTCAAGAAGCGTGGACCAAATATTATAAGAATATAAAGTATAGTTAGAGTTAGAGTTTAATTTATAATACTTTGTTATATATTAGTTAGTTATTTGTTACAATTTGGATATATTTAAATCATTTGAATTGTCTATTTAAATGTGCATCTAAACCGTATTTATGGAATTGTCTCTGTTTAAATCATTTATTACAAGATTGTGGTAAAACAAAAATTTTAAATACATTTCTTTAAAAAAATAAATAAACCTATTTTTAGTGACGGTTATGGTTATGATCGTCGTTGAATTGTAAATACAGTTATGATACATTTATTTTTTAGATGTTTTATAACGACAATTGGATTTTTATTGTTGTTTTATACTTTATTTTTTTGGCTCCATCTTTGTTTCTGAAACAAACTTTAACCGCGGGTATTCAAAACATCGTGAAAAAAAGACTATAACAACGATTAAGTTAACCATCGTCATTTTGACAAACTTTTAACGACGGTCATTTCAACAATAGTGTTGAAGTCGACGTCAAAGGGCTATTTTATTCATCCTCAAATGACCTTTCTAATAGTTCTTTCGGTGTTAACAATTATTTTTATTTATGGATTTTTTTGAAGAAAACCAATTTTAGATCTTTATTCAAGAGACATCGTTCTAATATAACTTGTACTTTATCTAATGAATCTCTTTGTCAAATAGAAAAAAATAGACATTCCTTACAACATATTCAATAATCTTTTATGTTATCCATTTCCACTTCATGCGGTTTATTGGAGCATTCGTGTTTTATTAGATGTAAACCAAGATTACACATTGTTTTATAGTATGCTGGACTAAAACTTGCTTATCTCATAATTTGTTGTGCATGAAGTCATTGTCTTTCGAGCAAAGCATAGCCATGTTTTTTATTGTTTTTAACACTTAATAAAAAAAAAAACTACAAGGTATTGGACTTATCTAACATGATCTATCTCATCTACCAAGCTATTACTATCATTGTGATTTCGTTTCATATTTTTCAATATCCAATTGAGGAATTAAAAAAAATTGAGGAAGAAAGATGATTCATCCTCATTTGCCACTCTACAATCGTTTTAAATCATATATGTCATGTCTCTATGTAAATTTGCTAAATCATGACCAATGTCAACACCAATTTTTGCATAAAAAACTACATCAATTCCTTTTAACAAATATAAAAACTACATGAGAAAAGAAAAATGAAAGACGACATTAAATAATTTTGACAAATATTGAAACGAAAAAACCTATTAAAAAAAGTTGTTAATAACTCTTTTTATGTTTTGTTCACATATTATATATCTTACATTTTTTTTTAAATAACTAACAACTAAAATTATAATAATATATATCTATATTTATAATAAATTATTGAGCTAAAATTAAAGTAATTCACAATAACATGTTACCCGACACATCTTTTTATTCTAAAAAAGCCTCGATTTACATTTTTATTTTGGGTAAACACTCGAGGGAATATATCCGTGGAGTTTAAAGATAAATTTACATTTATCTAACCGGTATGAATCGTGACTAATACTATGAATGTGAAACTTGTTTTGTTTCACTCCACCAAGTCTTTTAGTTTCAATTTACTTATTTAATATACGAAAACGGTGCGTGATGTTATAATTAATAGAAATTCATTCTCATATGCCAATATTGTATTTGTGAATTACTACGTAATAATTTAAAAAATATTAAAAAATAGTTTGTTTTATATTAACATATATGAGAAACAGTTTTTGATTAGAATCCAACTGGTACTTTCATTTGACAGTAGATAATTATATGGAAATGTTAAAATTATGAAAGTGAATTATTGGGATGGGATGGGATGGGATGGGAAGCAGCAGTACAAATGTGTGTGGCAAAGCTTGGTTCCAAGTATGCCCATGAGTGTTCAATCATCTATATGTTGAGCTTTAACCAGACAAGGCATGTTAGGTGTCTCTTCAATGCAATACCATTTCTGTTATTTATTTGTAGCACGCATGATTTTACACGGGAGGTGAACTTGGCTCTTCCTATCCCAAACTACAGAAATTCAATTCCACCACTGTTACACCTTAGATGCAATGGATATAGTAACAGTCTCAAATCCCACAACTTTAGGGTGAACCAACGCGTCATATCTAGGGATGTCAACGGGGCAGGTAGGGTACGGGTAGTAGTTCCCCCGTATCCTACCCGCTGGAAAAATATTTGCCCCGTACCCGTATCCATATCCGTCGGGTATCTATTATGCGGGTACCTGTCTATTTTTTTCATATCCGCGGGTATCCACGGGTATCCGCGGGTATTTACAAAAGTATTTTAAAAAATAAATATTTAACCATAATTAGTGCTTAGATCAACAAGTCTCCTTTCTCCGATTGATTCTTGAAAAACATACAAATAAAAAATCACTACCAATTTATATTGTAGTTTATTTTTGAATAAAATATTAAAGAAATTACTAACTTCATCAATGTCCACCTCTTGCAACATTGTATAAAGTTTCATGTTGTCCAATTTTAATCTAGAAAAGTCTTAAAACATAAGAAGTTCAGTAAAAATTTCTACCAATCACTTAATTAAAATATCTAAGTAAAAGTGTTAATTTCATTATCTTCCATGTTGGTCCATAACCAGTCTTAGAGACACATCAATACCTCCACAGTATATGGAAGTAATTTACTCATTTGTGGGGTAAGAATCTGACCACCATTATTGGATGAAGACTCATAATATTGTTTACTAATATATATAAGGTAAAGTTTAGCGGGTACGGGTATCCACGGGTACGGATACTATGATACCCGTACCTGCCCCGTTAACATGCGGGTATCAAAAATACCCATACCCGCAGGTAGCGGGTATCCACTTTTAATATCCATTTCCTACCCGTTGCGGGTTTTATCCGCGGATACCCGCGGGTACGGATTTTTTTGACATCCCTAGTCATATCTATCCCATATCTACATTTTTTTTCTTTTATAATTTTACTCATATATACATACACTACAAAAACAGATATTTATTTCCAATAACAGATAAATTGTCACAAACACTGCCTAATTTATGATGAATATGTAACTTTTATAACCAAATCTAATTTTCTAACAAATTTAATGAACACTATATGTCGCCTTGCTTCTAAATATTCACCATTGTAATTTTAACTTTCAACTAACGGTTAAAATAGATTTACGATATTTAAACTAACGACGAGAGTTGTTAGAGCCGACATCAAAGGTTAACCCAATGACGGTCAACGAGAACACTCGTTCAAAATAAGGAAAAAATAATTCATAATATACGAATGTGCTCCCAACCGTCATAAAAAAAATTCGACGATGGTTTTTGTAAACAAATATGATTATGAACGGGTTTTCTTTTATTTTAGATTTTCTTTTCTAAGTCATAATTTGTGTATATTTTTACAATCATTCAAACAAAAGTTCAATATATCATAAACAAAACTTGATAAAAAATATTACTAAACAAAACTTGACAAAATAAACTACTTAACTACTACCTGTTATATAAGTTGACAAAATTCCAACAAGATATTAAATACCAGCACATTTGAATCAAGCAAATATTTCAAAATCTTCACAACATAAATCTAAACATGAAATACATTTTAAAACTAAATATTATTTAGAGTTTAAAAATAAGAAACTCTAATTAAATTTATA
>Ga0214542_1010230_pt1 | contig 13838 bp, 10 predicted proteins | sample CNSS1metaG_FD_160096 | JGI IMG/M metagenome (GOLD analysis project Ga0214542, IMG submission 160096) | Root nodule microbial communities from cowpea collected in UCLA plant growth center, Los Angeles, California, USA - CNSS1 | ecosystem: Host-associated > Plants > Roots > Nodule | place: USA...
TATATATATATATATAAGAGTCATATTCAGTAGACTTATAAACATAAACAAAATTCGGCTTTATTTTATGTTACTATTTTAAAAAATACATCTATTTTTAAAGTCAAGCACCATCTATAGTAAATATAACAGAAGATAGTTTAAAAAAATAGGAAAACAAAAATATTAAACCAACTTAACTATTATTCTTAACGGTAAATTTTTAGGCATGTTCTTTAATAGAATTTGAAATTTTATTTTAAAAACGAACCACTAAATTCAATTATGGAACAACATCAATCTCTACTTATATAATATCGTGTTTAAGTTTCATCATATTCATAATTAGATTTAAAATAGTTAATTTTAGTTTAGATAAAAGATTTGTAATAGTGTATGAACATTTTGCTAATTAGTCCACGTAGGAGTCTAGAGTAAAGTGAAAGTAAGATTTGAAGAAAACCCTAAATCATATCTAGAATAGGAGGAATAAGGAACACTTTGAAATCCTAAACGGGATTCTGTCTTTAGAGAAAGTTAACGGATTGCATTAGGGTTCAGAATCTCTACATGTAAATTGGTGGAAATTTTCTTTGTCAAAGATGACAAAAAGAAGAATTTGGAATTTATTTTAGTGTTATTTAATGATTATGTATCTAAAATATATCGATGTGTACTAATTTTAATTTTTTAAAATATATTTAAAAATATTTTGAAGACAATAATAAGAAAAATTGAGTGTATTAGTTTAATGAGTTGCAAGAGTTAGGACATTAAAGTTGGTTCATTGGGAAGGCAATATGATATATGCGATACCCACTTTCATTACTAAGTGAAGAAGAAGAATCATTAATTTGCTTTTCTTAGCTTAAAGCTCATACTTTTTTGTCATATCGTCTTCTCCTTCACAATGCTTTAAACAATATCAATTTAGTCATGAACCATAAAAGATATCAACGGCTAGATACACCCTTGACATATATAAATATGTATGAACAAATAGGCAAAATTACAAATTTGAGTTACTTTAAAGTTGAATTTACAAATCTGGATTAGTTGACTAAAATATTACACAAAGAGTGAAGTCGTTATGATTTGTAACGACACATAAGGTGAAATCATTAAAGTGGTACCGTTTTCTTTTAAAAATTTAAAAATGCAGAAAACGTTAGGAGTAGTAACGACATCAATAATGGAAGTCGTTAGGAAAGGAACTGGCCTCACATAAAACCGTTTTGGGTCCTAATGGTTTTGCTTTTTTATTTTTATTTTTATATTTTCACTTTTTTTATTAAAGGGTAAACTCATTAAATAATACTACATACAATTTTATATTTTATGTTTATTAAAATTCAAAAAATAATAATGTAATTGGCACGTTTTACTAAATAATATGTTTTGGAGTATTATATTATTTGAGTTTTAAACTAAAATATGTAATACTGATATTATTTTTTAAAAAAAATTTAATGTTTAAGCTTTTCTTAATTTGCAGCGTATTTTTTAGTAAAAAAAGTTAGAAAATTAATTAAAAAAACACAACAAAAATATGAAAATTAATAATATAAAATAGTTTTATATTAAAGTTGAAATATAATATGTAAATACATTATCTATGACTTCTAGTGCCACATGGAGGTCGTCTTCTTGGTTTGATCGATCGTTTGGGTGGTTGGTGTTGGTTGGAATCACTTTCGACACCCTATTTTTTGCCAATGGTTGATCCCACATTTCCCTTACATTATGAAGCCCAAATTCCGGATATCGTTACTGAATTCAGCGATGATGATGAGTTTGAAACAATACCTGATGATCATGACAACCTTGATCAAAACTCTCAGTGGGCTTCACGTCCACAATCACAACCGAGTTCATGGGCCAGACAACCCAATCAGTAAGAAGTTCCAACAACGGATTAGGGATCTTCATCGGTCGGACCTTGAAGTTCAAGTGGTGAATCAAGTCAACCATCACTCCAAACTTATTGTCCGGGGAGTCCACAACAAAAACTAACATAAGGCATTTCATTCAACTAAAAGGAATCCATTGTCTCATTTATCAAACAGTACCATGTTGATAACAGGTACAAATATACAGCTGTTGAGAGCAAATCTGATTATTATATATGTCGATGTGTCGACTATAACAAAGGTTGTCAATGGCGACTACAAGCTGCTTATAGCAAACGTAGTTTGCAGTGGGAAATAAGGAAAATCGATGCACTTCATACGTGCTTGTCTACAAATGTATCTCCCGATCATACGAATCTTGACGACAAACCCTTCCATACCAATCAAAAGTGTGATCTCCGAAATTTCTAATCGTTTTGGGTATTCAATTTCATATCAAAAAACTTGGAATGCTAAACAAAATGCGTTAGCTAAGGCATTTGGAGATTGGGAAGACTCGTATAATGAACTTCCAAGGTGGTTTGAAGCTGTTCAACAAACCAACCTAGGCACAATAATTAAATACACTGGTTCTCCTATTGTAGTTGAAGGTCAATCTGACCCTTCTTCTTATATTTTGGAACGCGTATTTTGGGCTTTTGGACCATGCATCCAAGGGTTTAATTATTGTAAGCCAATTGTACAAGTGGATGGCACATTTCTCATAGGAAGATATCAAGGAACATTGCTCACAGCATTAGCTCAAGATGGGACTCGTAACATTTTTCCTTTGGCCTTCGCTATAGTCGAAGGTGAGACAAAAGAGGCTCTAATATGTTTTTTTCAAGCTCTCTGACTACCTTGTCAACACGTAATAACTGTATGCTCTTTCTCTCATTTAGATCTGACCACATACATCCATCTTGTTTATAGCCTCAACACCATCAACAAGGCATATGAACTCCAGTTTCATCCAGTTAAGAATAAAGTTTATTGGTCTACATACACGAACCTAATTTCATTCCTGACCCACACACGCGCCATAGGGCACCTAGAAGACCTACATAATCGTATCCATAATGAAATGGATCAACCCAATCCAAATAAAGGGACTAAATGTTCATATTGCAGAAATGAAGGACATCATAGGGAAAATTGTCCATATCGTCATTAGTTTTTGCTAACTCTAATTTTAGATTTTCGTATAGGATAAATTTCACATCTTGATTGCAATTTTTCATTATCTAATTAAATGTATCATCTTGCTATTTCTAATTTTATAAAAAATATTGCACATTTTATTATTTATCGAATACTTTAGGAATAATTAAAATTTAATCAACTTAGGAATATATTAAAAATAAAATAATTAACTAAATATTAAACAAAATTAATATAACAACTCTCATTATTTTATAACGACTTATTTTGTAGAAATGTTCATCCTAAAAGAAATTATTATATTTTTATTAGAATTTTGCATAAATAGTTTATCAAAATAAAAAAAAATATTACATTTTTTAGTTTTATCTTAAAAGAAACTCTAATAATATAATATATTCTGCCATGACAGCTACCAACCAAAACTATGTAATAAAAATAAAATAAATGTGATTGAAAAATTTTAAAAACCAAAATCGTCACGATCCAAAACGGTTTTACTTGAAATCGACTTTAATCCTAACGACTTCTACTGCTGAAGTCTAACATTTTTTTGCTTTTTAAAAATTTTAAAAGAAGACGGTGCCACTCCTAACGACTTCACTTTATGTGTAATGATGACTTCACCCATGTCGTGTAATATTTTGTTCAACTGATCCAGATTTGTAAATTAACCTTCAAAGTGATCCAGATCTGTAATTTTGCTAAACAAATATAACACAATAGCGACAACTTCACAAAAAATTAGCTTGGGAGGGATATCATTAATCCGAGCCTTTATATATTCCTAGAGTTGATGGTTATTCAAAGTTAATATATGTGTCAAATGCATTTTTCAACTAACATTAAAATGGAGATGTGTCAAATAATATAAATAACTCAAATGTTAGCATGAAACGCGTTTAACACGTCAAAAAAAAAATTAAAAGAATTATATTTATACATTTTTAAAGTGTGAAAACTAAAATATATCAAAAGTTAAGAGAAAAACGAATTCTAATTTTGCGTCAAAGTTCAAGGATTACAAACATATTCAACCCTTAATATTATTGATAATTTTTTCAAGAGAAATTAATTAGGAAGACACATCATGATACATTAGTTCAACTTAATAATATAACTTTAACTCAAAACATTAAAAAAATAAATTTATAAATCTTATTTCTTATATAGTACTTTATTTCTTTTTATCTCTATTTAATATGGAACTTAAACTCATTTACATTCACAATAATTATTATTGTCTTAAAATTCGAACTCACATATAATATCTATTTATTTATATACCTAGTTTAATAAACTAGTAAAAAATTGTATCGTGTGATTTTTTCAAAAGTAATAGTTGCACTTGTCAACTTAGAATTCAACAAGGACATGACATTCAAAGTTAGGACAAAATAATATGACTCGAAATTATATTATTGTGGAAATTCTTTCACCTTTATCTTATTAAATTATGCAACATTCACACTAGAAGAGATAATTTTTTTTTTCTCATTTACTCTAAGCTTTACACGGTTTTAATCTCTTAAATAAGTTCATATTAAAGTGAAATATTACTAACGATTTTTAAAATATCATATAGTTTGATTAATTTTCAAAAGAATTCTAGTTGCACCGAAGTCTTTAAAGTTTTTTTCATCAATAAATGTTTTTATTGTGTTATATTGTCTAAATAGACTCATGTTAAAAGTAAAAGAAAAAGAAAAGAAAAGAAAAACATAGAAGGATCACATCAAATCTATGGTAAAAATTAGATCACACATAGGCAAAAAAAACACCTAATATAAGTAAGTTAAGTAAAAAGGACAATGAGTTTTTAATAAAAAATTTTTTGACAAATTTGACAAACTTTATAAATAAGATTAAAATAGAATATTTTTTAATCAAAATAAAATAATAAAAATGGTACTTTTTAGTAGTTTGTCAAATTTTGTTAAAATATCATTTTTCAAGTAAAAAATGAAAAAGTAAACCAATGATTTTCTTCACAAAAATCATTCCATAATTTGAACTCCATGTTTCTTTAAAGGTCATTTGTTTTTAGAAATTATTACTTTATATGATTTAGTTTTAACTTTCTTTGACCTATTCCTGTCGAGTTCCCTTATAATTTGAACTAATTCATCATCTTCATCTTTTTCAATATTAAACTCTTCTCTCTCATCAAGTCCATTAACCCATTTAGAAGCTAATTTTGGCAAAAACAACATTCCTTAGACATCAAAAAATTAAAAATTGCCTCAAAATTATTATGTGATAAATTGTAGTTGTCATAAACCCTCTAAAATATTAACAATGAAAGTGACATATTCTAAAGAAAACATACCGGTCAATATCTTTTCTGACTCTTCTCATCTAAATTTATAATGTCTTTAAAGAGAGAAGTAAATTTAATATTTTTTTTTCTTGAAAAAATTGTTTTGGTATGGAAGTTTGTGTAGTATTGTATGCTCTGGTTGAGATATGCGTTCTTCCTGAAGCAACAATTGCAACGACACTTGAACATGTTGAAATTATGAAAAAAAATAAAAACTAGTTGAACACCAATCATAATGTAAACTATAAAGCCCCAACTTATTGAAGAATTAAATTTAAGTCTTAACAAATGTCTTTTACATTTTAAACTAAACTTTTCTTTAGTAATTTCAATTTTCCAGTAATTCCTTTATTTCAAAACCTTAACTCCATAAATCAAAAACACAATCGTGTGTACAATGATATAACACTCTTAAAATTCGAATGCCTCTTTCTATATAGGAAGCAATTTTAACACTGAATGCATTCATCATGTGTTCTAACTAGGAACTGTTACTTGGTGCAGAACCTTAGCATTATACATCAATCAGAACTCACCATAATGATTAAAATGAAAAACTGAAAATGTGTGAGAAGTGTCTACTCTATTCATCCACGTATAACAATTTTAGAAACAGTACGGTTACTTAATAAAAATCAAGTTCTTTTGCAAACAATCTTTTAGCAGGTATAACTAGTGTCATGTATTTGCTGACAAAGAATATATTTCCACACCCTTATAATTATAAACCAGTAAAGAATATAATCTTAGTTAAGTCTCATACTAAATGTAAATGATCATTTTCAGAGCAGACAAATTAATTAGTACAAGCTACTTGAAATAAAATTAAGTGACTACAGCAATGAAAGATTAAATCCCATGGTCCAAAAACTTCCTTAGGTGCAAGCCTGTGCAGTTATAGAGAAAGCATGACACCAATTCATGAAAGGGGTCTAAGCTTCTCTAGTTCCCAGGTACACACTATATAACCTACCTTATGACAGCAAAAGAAAAAAAAAATCATGGACCTTTTTTCTCTTCACCTAACAGATAATATAAACTTTACGAACACGTTCAGCCACCAGCTACTCACACTTGATGGACCTGTATATGTGACGAACAAAGAGTAGGGAGGCACGGAAACCTACACTACCAAGCATTAGGAAGAAACCATAGCAGATGCAGGCCATGTAACCGAAGAAGAACGATGTTTGCATGAAACCAGACATGTCTGATCGTGCATAGTAGTAATACAAGCAATAGCCGTAGATGAACAACCCAGTTGATCCACCGCAGAGGAAAGACCTATCAAACACAGCAACATGTCATCAAGTTGAAAGTAAAATGGCCACTCAAGTTTAAACTGCCTCTACCTTAAAAATATTCATGACATGGTTAGAATAATAACTACTATTTGCAAGAGTCTGCTTGTTTGAGTAGACACGATAAGATGAAGGGGCAAATAAGAACTCTAGATATAGATGTCCTTTCCACATTCAATCAAACAAGAATAGTCATTTTACAACAATCCCACTAATGCCCCCTTTAACCAGGGTCATTATACAATATTTATAGTCATTTTACAGAAAATTAGCATTTCAATTATCTATGGTAAGAATATCAAAATCCCAAACTAAATTGTAGCCAGCTCATGAATTAAACTACAGATTCAGAATGGATAATGGAAAGGGAGAAATGGGGGAAACACGGACAGGGAAAAAAAGAAGAGAAACTGCTAAATTAACTCATACACAACTGAGTTCAAATTCAAATTACAGGACCTTTTGTAAAGAGCCCAATAAAAGTGCCAAGCTCAATTTACAACAACAACAAATCTGCCTCTCCCATCCTTCTTCCGCTATCTATATCTAACTAACCCTCTAACCAACTAACTAACCCATTAGTATGCTATCTACCTTAATAAACTTCTCGTTCTCCTTGAATCCTAACAAATGGGAATGTGAGATGGAAGGAAATGGCACGCTCCCCTCCCAAATACCATTGTTAGCACCCAAATTTGAGGTGACGGATAGATAATCAATCTGACAGATATACATTACTAACATTACACACTTTAAAATTGTAACATGACAAAGCATTTTGGTATCTTTAAATATTCCTTTTTCTAGAACCAGCATTGTCATAAACATACACTCTGCAAAGTGGGATGAAGGCCACCAGAACTTAAATATTAGAATATATTAAAAATATCCGATAAAATATTGATTGTATAATAGAGTAATTTAATGTATCTGAGATTATAAATTAAGATTAGTTTCCACAATTCCTAATTATCTCTTTGGATCAGCATCTTGGTTTCCTTATATTTAATGATTAGTTTCCTTATTTAATAGGGATTACAAACTAATTTTAGTAAGATAAGTATGTCATTGCTTTATATTTTGTAACGTGAATATCAAGTCTTAATCAATTTCAGAGCATTCAGCCTCAATTATCTCCTTTTGCTCCTCCACCAGTACTAAAAGGCTAAAACCCTACAATTTTGAACATGGTATTATATTGGTACCATCCTCCACCATGACCAATATCACCACAACTCTTCTGCTGCCACTGTCAGTGAAACCTTTAACAACCACGATCAGGCATGCCATCATGATCTACAAGCACCCAATGTCACAAGTCCAGGAAGTTCAATGCATGCATAGACTAGATTTGGCAAACATCGTATGTTGCACTTCTCTCCCTGCACGGATGTCTAGCAGCAGATGACAGTGTATGGGGTCTCTGACAGTACCAGTGTCTACCATACCAGTCACCTAAGCACTCTTTACCCAGATAAGGCCTCATCTGATCCAACTAACCACCAAAATCTATCTAACCAGACTTTCTTGTGGATACGCTATTCTATTCCTAACCATTGCTATCTTGTCAGGCCCAGTCCTCTGTCTCTGTTCAGCATTACAGGTAGCTGTTTTAGATTCTGAATGCCCTTTATCAAATATAGCATTTATTGAGAGAAAGGTGGAATGAACCTAGCCCTGATCTCAATCCCAAACATGATTCATGTTGTGCTGGTCTCCAGTCTCAGACACTACCCCAGTCAATCTCCAATCTCAAATGCTTTAGCATTGTCTCAATTACTCACTCCAAACTCATCTCTATTCCAAACCATCCAATGTATCATAACACCTTTCTCTTTGTACTACTGAATTGTTTTGGTGACTTGTTTTCACCAACTAGTCATAATGTGATGATGAATGTATATGATGCTAACTTTCTGTTGAGAATCATATTAATGGTTTGAATTTAAATTGTGTCCCAAGTTTTCTTATGGTTTCAAGCTTCAAACTTCCGTTTTGGATTAATTTGGAGAAGCTTTACTTCATGCTATGTAATTTGTCAACCGAGGATCATGACTATAAAATTTCTCCCTCCGTGGTCTTGCAGCATTCCAACCAGATATCTTTAGCAGTACCCAGCTCTTTGGCATCTCTAGCATCCCTGGGTTTCCTAACCAACCATGTCTTGCATAGCATGTGCTTGCATATTTATTATAATACATCAAGGTTAGCTTGTATAGAGCGGCCGTAAAAATTAAAAAAAAAAATCTAATAATATTTCAGTTGTATCTTAGACTATCTTAAATTATCTCAAAGGATTAGTTTCCTTATATCCTTATTATATATACATTAGGATTGGTTTTCATATTTTTTTTATTAATGCTTAGGATTAGTTTCAAATACCACCTCATCTTTCATGGATAGGTTCCATATTTAATTAGAACAATGATCAATATTAGTATAAGGGAGGGCTTGTGCTCTATGTTTTTCACCAAATCATACACCAAAACTATATCAATTTTAGAATATCCAATCTCAATTTTCTCCTTTTCCTCCCACAATAACTAACATCCTATGATATCAACACCAAATTGTGTGAAGATTATTCTTTGTATAGATTCAATTAGCATTAACATACAGTCTCAACATTTACGAAAAGTAAACTTAATCAGACCAAAAAAGTGATAAGTGGATAAAAGATTGAAGAATAATAAGTGTAATTTAAACTTTTTTACTAATAATTTTTAAATATTTTATTTGAAAATATAAGTGTGAATATAGTAAAGAATTTATATGATATTTTGTGGACAAGGCAGTGAGGATACAAAACTCCTTGTTTATTATATTAGTAGTACATGATGCCTAAAACATTATTTAAAAGTTCCCCTTATTTTCCTAGCCATTGATTGTATCCTTTAAACCAAGACCGATTCAAAAAACTAGCTTAATTACTGACATAAGCATAGATAACATTATTTCCAGAGAAATATATAGTACACACTCAATTTTAAAATAATATAAGTTACATACCTCCACCACCATTCATGATCCTCGGCAGCAAGTTGGAAATATGTCAGAGCCACAGTGATGAAAGCAGTGACAATCAGCAGAATAATAAAAACAATGAAGAGTATGCTGTAGATGGTATAAATTCTGTGGCCCCATACACTTGCAAAAATGTAGTACAGCTCTATGTAGATGGCACTAAATGGGAGAAATCCTGCCATTGCCATCTGGGGAAGGGTACTCCTGTACCAAGGTAGAGGTGGAATTTCTCGGGGATATTTTGTAGTGCGGACAGGTGCTTGGAACTCAGATTTCCTATTTTTACCAGCAATACCACCCAACACAAGCAATGGTGAAGTTACCAATGTCCATATTAGAACTATCACCAAAATTGTGCCAAATGGCAGGGCAGCAGTTGCACTATAAACAATTGCAACCGTGTTAAGGAAGCAGAACATCAGGAAAAGGGGGCCACAAAAGAGGCATCCTGTGAGCAATAAGTTCCTAACCTGCCAACAAGAAAATAAATGTATAAATCATTTAATTTCTTTTCATAAAAACCATACAAATTAATACAGTCAAACCATTTAACAACAATCAAAGCAAGGAGTTCATATGTACCCAATTAGACCCTTCAAGTTGGATGTAGAAGGAAGTAGCAGTGTAGCCAGCAATGCCAGAAGTGAGAGCATATATGACCACCAGTGCAGTAAATAAAGCACCTCGGTTATATGGATAAAACACACCAACCAGTGCTAGCATAAAAATGAAGATTGTACTGCACAAGCATAAATAAACAGAGAATGAATTCCATTGATGCATATGATATAGAAAATGAAAAGCGGAAAAACAAGAATTCAAAAACTTTGACACACAAAGGAGAAAGAGCCTTAGAAGATTCTTACAGTGTGAATAACTGAGTACCAGAACCAAGGGATGCTGCGAACAAAGACTTGTGCTTTGGAAACCGAAAAACATCACCATGAATGTACTTCCACCCTGTCTCCTCTTGATCATCAGCAGCTTCCTCGTCTTGAGCATATCTGGAGAAAATTACAACAGATTAAACAGGAAACAAGATGACAATCTGATGATAGAAGGGTAAGCAAGTCGTACTTCATAAAGTCATTCTTCAATACACGCATGAGAATGGTTGCCAGAAAACCAGTCAAAAGAAGCACTGTTACACAGGAGTTTATGATCGAGAACCAGTGAATCTCTAAGTGATGAGGCAAAGAAGAAGATTGAGAGTACTTTTCCATTCTCTTCTCAAAAGGAGTATCAGTTTCCTTCCATTTTGCTGTGTACCTAAAATCAACATCAACATCTTTATCCTCAGTCAGGTCCACCACAGAATGAGGATCCATCCGGGCACTGATCTCAACCACTCGATCTTTGTTGTACAGAATATCAAACTGAATGTGCTTGTAAAGAAAATACTTGTACTCGCTAGGATCAGTTTTCCCTTCCTTGTCAACCGTCCCAATAAATCCCCAGATTGGCAAGTCATCATAATACATCTGGAAATAATAGTCCTTCTTAACTGCTTCTCGAAACTGTGCAACTTGCTCCTTTGTGAGCTTCCTACTGCATACAAGCTTAGCATCTTTCTCTGTTCGGAAATTAAGTTCATAAGGTGTACTAACAAGGCGATCGCCATTCAACACCTCCCCAAGAGCTTCGGTCTTTTCTTTCTCCTTGCCTGACATTTAAATGTATTCATTCTTCCGATTGCACATTAAGAACCCATAAAAGAACAGAAAGATGCATCAAAAAAAGCTACATACAAACTCGCATTTATTTTGTCCTGATGGTTCAATTCAACAACTACATATTCCACTTAACCAAGAACCCAATAGAATACTAGCACCATGCCATGTTTAACACGCAGAAAGCAATCCAGTTTCATATCCCTTGCTAAAACTGGAACACCAAAACTAAACTAAAATATCTCACACGTTAAAACTCCATCATGAGCCATCACACTTGTATTAACAATTGAATGAATAACTTTGACTAAATCAAATAACAAAGTGTCAATTAAGGAAGTAATAAATAACAAAAGCTGAAAAACAAATAAATTCAGATTGTGTGTTACCTGTCACACAGAATGGCAGGTCAAAGTACCGATATGTTTCACTGAAACCAGCAAAATAAATGAATAAATAACCGGAAAATCAGAACAATAACATGACAACCTCGTATAACACTAACGTTGCAAAGAAAGCACATGAAATTGAAAAGAAGATCAGATTTTGACGACGACCCAGAAGCTGAAAGGGTGGAAAGAAAGGGTTGGAGGGTGAAGGGGTTGATGGGGGTGGTTGAGAAATGGGATCGAGCAAAAGAACTAAGGAACGAACCTGGGGTTGTGAAAGGGACCGACTTTGTTGGCGTAAAGAGGAACGTGGTCTCCTTCCTTGTAACGGTGATCGGAGCCATCGGATCTGACGAGGATTGTTCCCTGAAAAGAGATCAGAATCGCGAGAACCAAAGCCAACCCGCTCCTTCCCATTGCTCTTGGTCTGCACTCACAATCAGATCAGATAGACGGACAGAGAAACAAATAAGGACAACCAGCAAGCAATTTATTCACTACGATTTTCACGCAAATTACCACATTTATTTTAAGAAATACAAAACAAAACGATGTTTGTACTTTTTCTTTTTCTTTTTCCCACTTTAAATTTACTTTTCTCCCTTCCATATTGCAGGCAATGCATTGTATTATATGGTCCGAGATAACTATTATTTAATCTCAATTTCAATCCACATTTTCTTGTAGAAAATTAAATTTATTTAATGTCATTAGTTTAGATATTTAAATTTTAAAGTTCTTAATATTAATAAGGTTTAAATATGTTTATAATATTTGAACATATAATTATTGGTTAACTCTTTAAAAATAGGTAGAAATTAGGTTTACAAGAAAAACATAACTAATTTTTGTAAGGGTTAAATATGTTTTTGGTCCCTCAAGTTTCAGTAAATTTTGGAATTAGTCCCTCATCAAAACTTTATACCAATTTAGTCCTTCATCTTTCAAAATGCGTGAATTTAGTCCTTTTAACCAAATTTTGTTAAGTTTATCTGACATTTCAAGTACATTTCATGATAGTATTTAAGTTAATATTTAAGCAAAAATGTGTCAAACAATGTAAATAATTTAGGTTAAAATACCTTTTTGGTCCCAATTTTCGTCAAGTTTTTTCAAATAAGTCCTAATTTTGGTGTTATGTTCAAATAGGTCCTAATTTTCGTCAATTATGTTCAATTGGGTCCTTTTTTGCTAACACCGTTTAAATCATTAACGGCCATGAACAGTGACTACCACATGTCATTTCGTGGTTTTTTTTAAATTTTTTTTTATTTTTAATTTTTTAAATTTTTTTTAAATTTTTTTAAATGTACACGTGTCAACCCAAGAGTGTGTCACGTGTCACTTTGTGGTTTTTTAAAATTTTTTATTTTATTTTTTTGAATTTTTTTTTGAATTTTTTTTGAATTATTTTTTAAATGTGCCACGTGTCAAAGTCAATATTCTATATTCAATTTGGTTCCTATATTTGTTATTTTTGTTCAATTAGATCCTAATTTTTGTTAAGATTAACCAATTTGGTCCCTATAGAAGATGTGACCAAATTTAATTTTTATATCAAAGTTATAATGATGTGACTTTTAATATATTATATAAAGATATTTAATAAAAAATATGAATTTTAATATAAAAATTAAATTTACTTTTAATTTGAAGAGGGACCAAATTGGTTAATGTTAACAAAAATTGGGACCTAATTGAACAAAAATAACAAATATAGGGACCAAATTGAATTTAGAATATTGACTTTGACACATGGCACGCTACTGGGTTGACATGTGGACATTTAAAAAAAATTTAAAAAAAAATTTAATTTTTTTTTTAAAAAAATTCAGAAAAAATTCAAAAAAACCACGAAGTGACACGTGGCACACTCCTAGGTTGACACGTGTACATTTTAAAAAAAAAAATTAACAAAATTTAAAAAAAAAATTTAAAAAAATAAAAATAAAAATAAAAAAAATTCAAAAAAACCACGAAGTGACACGTGACAGTCACTGTTCATGGCCGTTAATGATTTAAACGGTGTTAGCAAAAAAGGACCCAATTGAACAAAATTGACGAAAATTGGGACCTATTTGAACACAAAACCAAAATTAGGACTT
>Ga0214542_1010233_pt1 | contig 13835 bp, 5 predicted proteins | sample CNSS1metaG_FD_160096 | JGI IMG/M metagenome (GOLD analysis project Ga0214542, IMG submission 160096) | Root nodule microbial communities from cowpea collected in UCLA plant growth center, Los Angeles, California, USA - CNSS1 | ecosystem: Host-associated > Plants > Roots > Nodule | place: USA...
TTAATTCTAAGTTTATGTATGAGAATAAAATTTAATTAAATTATTATTAGTGTTTGTTAATTTTTATTGGTATTAAAAATGATATTTAATGAGTTAAAATATTTTTTTAGTAAATTATGATTTTGTTAATGAAAAAGACTATGATTAGTAATATTTATTTTCTTGTAACCAATCTTGATTATATTTTCTTCTTTTATCTTTATGACTGCTATTGTCTCTCCTTGCTTTCTTATATTCTAGAGTCCTTTTTTAGGATTAGAGTTTTGGCAGATTACATTTCTTTAATCCCATGTTGCCAGTCGTGTCTATCAATTTTTTCATCCTCATTTATGGTTAATATATGTTTTCTTCCTATTTTTGTTGTTTTTGTTTTGTTTTTTGTATTCGTATTAGAATTAAAAATGTGTTTCTTTTGCACCATTTTTTTCCGGTATTTTTAGATTTACATGTTTCTCAAGAGTGTTTTTTTTTGCATATATCTTGATAAGGAACTAAAATTTTTCTACAAAACTAGTAATTAGATTAAGGTTTAGTCTTTTTTTAGTGAATAATAGATTAAGTGGAGCATAATTCAAAGTTGAGTTTTCTCTAGAAAGATAATTTAAGTTTAGGGATAAAAATATTTACTATCGAGTGGAGAAGAATAATATTTTATTTTAATTATTTTTATTGATGATTAATCTTAAAATAAACTTTGCAGGTTTGTGAAAAAAATTAAGACTTGAGAACGAGAAAGAGACTTAAGACTTCAAGACATTATAAGTCTTAGAGAGTTTACTTTCCTGAGAACCTAAACCAGGTTTTATTGTTTTAACTCATTATTTTCATAAACTTATCTTTAGTAGTGTTATATATATTATAATTTTTTATTTTATATAAAAATTTGTAGATATGTCAACTAGAAATTTTGAATTGAGCGATTTTAAATTCCAAAAGAAGAGAAAAATTGAGCTTTTATTGCATGACAAAAAGGAACTGTCAATAAATTTATAAAAATAAATAAGAAAAATCAATTAGAAAATACAAGTGGGTACTCTTTGAATGAAAGATAATAATAATATAGATATAGGTGAAACCAACAATAGAGAAAAATAAGTACTTAGTGATGAGGATAATTATGATTAAAAAACCCTTGATAATGAGGAGGACATTGAGAGATTAGATGATGATTATACTCTTGATAAAAATATATATTATCCAAGTTAGTGGAAGAATATTGATACAAATTTCAAAAATTTATTTGTAAAAAAAGGTTTTATTAAAATTGTAGTACACCCAGGCGGCTTAGCTTGACTATAGTTGTAAAATCCATCTACATAACCCCCAAGGACGTAAATAATCACCATATATGTTGAGCGAATAAGAGTAACCGGCCTAAGCCGCTAACTTAAGAAAATTAAGTGAGAACTTGACAGACTTAGAGCATTACTAGCAAAGCCCCTAGGGCCCACAATGATTGAACCAAAGGGCCTGGCCTAGGCCCAGGCCCACCTACGACCTAAATAGGGGTCCAGCCCATGACGTGGCTAGACATAATTAATAATCTATAAATATGCATTGACCCCAAATATTAAAGGTATGCATTCATTGATCCCTTGATCAAGAGATTTGACTTTTTGAGAGTTCTTTGTTGACTTGAGCGTCAGAGTCTTCTCCGCAAGTAACCCCTCTTTGGTCCAAACCGGTCCAAGTCGAGACACCAACAGATAGCATATACCAGCCAGAAGGAAGCCTACTAAGGAGATTGCGGATTGAGATAAGGTAACATTTGTGTCTGACATCTCTTATTTGTTCTCCGTAAGGAAGGAAGCCTACTCATCAACCCCTCCTTGTCTACATCACCGCCACGGATCACACCCTATATACTTCGTCAGCTGAACCTTGCAGGATCCCGAAACCAGATACCAGATGGTGTAAAAATTAGCCCTATCCCTAGCACACACAGCGCGATGCCTATGCTCCTATTTCCAACACCACAACATCATCGTCAAAATTGATTACCCCATCCAGAAGATACTTCAAAAGCCAGACCTTGCCGGCCGCATGTCGTCCTGGGCAGTAGAATTATCCGAGTTTAATATCCGTTATGAACCCCACGACCCCATCAAAGCTCAATGCCTATTAGACTTCGTCAACGACCTGCAACGAACCCCCGACGAAGACTAGTGGACACTCTACGTTGATGGTTCATCAAACCCAAAAGAGGCACATGCCGACATCGTCTTGGAAGGCCCCAACGACATCCTCATCGAAAAATCCCTCCACTTCGCCTTCAGGACATCCAACAACCAAGCCGAATACGAAGCCATCCTCGCTGGCCTATCCCTCGCCCGCGAAGTCGGCGTCAAAACGCTTACGTGCAAAACCGATTCCAAACTCACAGTAGGCCATCTAAATGACGAATTCCAGATCAAAGACCCTACCCTCCTATAATACTATCACCTGGTCTGAAACATCATCCAATCTACTTTTGGATGACTATACATCCAACACATCACCAGATATGAAAATGTCAGAGCTGACATATTATCTAAATTGGCTAGCACTAAGCTAAAAAGCCGACACCGATCACTCTTACAACAAACACTATCCGTACCTTCCATAACAAACACTTGCCATAACCTAACCCAACACCAAGCTGACAATTGGATAACTCCCTACATCCAGTACCTCCGAACCGACATTCCCCCACCTGATGCCAACAAGAGTTGGCTAGCTAAAGCCGCCAAGTATACAATGATAGGTGATGACTTGTACAACCGGGGATATGGCCAGGCCCAAGCTTGACTATAGCCGTAAAATCCGTCTACATAACCCCCAAGGACGCAAATAATCACCATATATGTTGAGCGAATAAGAGTAACCGACCTAAGCCGCTAACTTAAGAAAATTAAGCGAGAACTTGACAGACTCAGAGCATTACCAGCAAAGCCCCTAGGACCCACAGTGATCAAACCAAAGGGCCTAGCCCAGGCTCCAGCCCACCTACGGCCCAAACAAGGGCCCAACCCATGACGTGGCTAGACATAATTAATAATCTATAAATATGCATGGACCCTAACAATTAAAGGTACGCATTCATTAATCCCTTAATCACGAGATTTGACTTTCAGAGAGTTCTTTGCTAACTTGAGCGTTAGAGTCTTCTCCGCAGGTAACCCCTCTCGGGTCCAAACCGGTCCAAGCCGAGACACCAACAAATAGCATATGTCAGCCGGAAGAAAGCCTAATGAGGAGATTACGGATTGAGGTAAGATAACGTTTGTGTCTGACATGTCTTATTTGTTCTCCGCAGGAACAAAAATGAATGATATAGATTTTTCTAAGGATATACGTTTTATCACTTTTCTTCATCAAATTATATTCCAAGGCCTAATTTTTTGCATAAAAAAAAGCTCAAAAAATAAATTTTAAATAAAAGACCTCATTTGTTTTAAGTTTGCTTTAGGTCTTCTAAACTCTTAAGTCGTCCTTGCCGATCATGGGTACTTATGAATTATTTGAAAGATATGATAGAACATTATGGCAACTTCCACTTTTTCCGGTAAGTAACTAAAAATCAATTATATGATAATTACATAACAATACTTAGAGTTAACACACATGAATAATATTCTAAAGTTTAAGTTTGAAAATGTAGAGAATGTCTTCATCATCTGTCTTTAAGAGATTCATGTCTAAGTTCAAAGCTCTATTCAAATATCTTTTGAAATTTGAGCTAAAACTAAAATATTTGCTAACTTTATCTGACACATGCATGCTAACTTGGGGTGTGCTTATATTAGTCGAAGAAGTAAAAAGTTATGCAACTTAAGGAGAAAAGTATGCTAGCTATAAAAGATGTTTTGCAAGGAGAAGAGAATTTAATGTTGCATGAAGTGTAACGACCCTGATTTGCAGAACATATTGCTAATTACATCACTACTTCAAACAACGACAAACAATCTTGTTTAGATTGTAAATGCAAATCTTCCCAAAAGCTTTCCAACTTGGCATAGCTAAGTTAGTCTTGACACCCAATACATATTATATTTTACATTTTTACAATATAATACATTTTTACATTATGATACAAGTTAGATTCGTAGTCTCGTTACTACTTTTCAAAATACTTTGTAGGAACATCTCCTTGATTCTCTGCTCACGTATAACACATATACGATCATTGCAGGTAGGTACCAAAACTCCACGAAAAAAAATGAAGGGTAAGCTAGTGAATTTATAAAATCCCTATTAATTAAAAACTATCACATAAGAAATCAATTTTCTTTCCTTCATCCAAAAACCATCAATTGTCATATATCATCAATTAGCAGATCACATATAATATGAATCAAATGTCTATCATAACACAACTGTCTCGACTCAATCATCACAACATAGCCCTAATGTCTCAATCCTAATGGCTTGAACAAAACACAAACATTTAACTCTACTTTCGAAAGACACATGTATTGGGTAGACTCAAATATATATATATATATATATATATATATATATATATATATATATATATATATATATATATATATATATATAACTAAATATATATATATATATCGTCTAACATTTTTGTACATCTACTAATATATCATCTAATACATTCAACTTCCCTACCATCATCTAACACGTGCATTTCTCTTCACATATATTAAAAAAGCTCATCATCACTTAATTTGAATCTTGAATACAGAAAAATGAATTTTTAAACAAAATTGAAACCACTATTTTTACAAATTAAAACTTTATTTTAAAAAGGCATAACACGAAACTATAACTGTAAACTCTCTAACTAATCTATTAACACATCTCTTCTGCATTCACTACTATTCATCACTACTTGAGTTATCCTTTGCTCCTGTGTAACATACATCATCATCGCAATCGACACAAAAATAAACAAACAAAAGGGTAAACTAATATAACAAAGTGTAAACCATAAGGAAAATTAACACTTTGATAGTAACCACATCACAAACCATCACAGATTAACAAAAATCACATTAAGTACTGAAATATGGATCAAAACATCTCATTCATGCTCACATAGAGTCAATCCACATCTCCCTCACATAGAGCTACCAACAAACTCTCTCACCTAGAGCTAGCATGTCTCTTTGTCACAAAGAACTACCATTTTCACTCACACAAAGCTACCTAGTCTCTCGCTCACATGGAGCTACAATGTTACCAATGCACACACACAAAACCAATGTTTCTTATTCATAACATATGACATATACATTTATTCACAAGGATCACCGTAGTACATACATACATATATTGATTCTCACACTAACATATCTACTAATGGATATGATGATGATGCTCAATGTGAATATAAAGTTTTATCTATCAATGAGGATATGAGTAAAAATGATCCTTTTCAAGAGCAAAGTTGTGAGAATAATACAATGGAGGAACCAAATGTAGTAGAAGAACCAACAATATTGGAAGATACACCTAAAGCATCTACTACTACAACAGACTTGGTTAACAATGAAGCAACAAAGTCAAATACTTCAGGTGCAAATGGTTTTCCACAAGATGAGATTATGAGGATTATTGATGATTTGGTTAACCATCCTAATGCACCTTGATGATGCTTAACTTGAGTTGAACTTAAAGGTTCCACACATCAAGTTTGTTGATGTGAATGATGCAAATAAAATTTTAATGGTTATCTTTGTTGACGTGGCTGCGGAGAAAAAAGAAAGGTTGCTCCAATAGATTCAAATTCATTTTATAGCATTGTTGATTAAAAAAAAGTTATATTACATACATATTTATTTTCTGTTTCTAGCCTAAGTAGAAAAATATCAAAAATATGTGTTTTTATTTTTAACAAAAATAAAAATTTTAAAATTAATATAATTGTACAAGGTGATTTGAACTTGGCAAAATTAAAGAACATAAATTTTGACATATGGCCAAATTGAGGCAGTAGTCACATAATCTTTTGCCTTCGCCACAAAATAGGTTTATCAAAGGCAACTTTTGAAATAAATATGAAGGAGACAAATCATATTTAGGATTTTTGTTTTCTCTTTTTGTTTTCTATTTTCCAATTTCTGTTTTATTTTCATAAAAAATATTGATTTCTTTTGAGAAAATTGTGAAAGTATTAACTTTCTACTTAGTGAAACTTTTAAACAATGTCTTATAAGAAATCCACCAAAAATTAATTTCCTATTTTCAGTAAAACATATTTGTATTGGATTGGATTCAACAACTGAGACAATCATAATTCTAGGAAAATAGGAGTCGTGTTGTTATGATTGGATTGTTTATACGATTTGCTAATTGAGTTGATTTGAGAATTACTTGATTTAATCTTTTGTGAAATGGTTTTGACCTTGTGGGTTTTGAGCCTTAATGTAAGGATGAACCATCTATGTCATTCCTATTTTTCTTGACTGACTTGCTCATGTTTTATATATACTAAAAAAATTAAATCGACTATTTTGCTTACAACTTAGGTAAATATGCATGATTTGATATGGCTGAGGCATTTCTTGTTTTTAGCTACTTAGGCAAATAAGCCTACCTGATATTAATCTATTGATAGACCCTTTGGACTTTAAATCTCGTTTTCTTATTTTAAGTCTATTACAAAACCTTAAAAATAAAAACACCATGTTGTTTCTTACCTCAGGAAGAAAGAATGAGCTAGTGAATTATGTAAAGATTGGTTGATGAATAAAGTGTGTGGGTGAGTACCTCACCCACAAATAATAAAAATGGCAAAAAGGAAGAAAAATAATGATGAAAGAGCTTTGAAAAAAAAAATGTAGAAAAATGAAAAATAATTGCCTTCCCCAATAGTGTAGAAAAAAAAAGAATTATTTTTGAAAATATGCTCATTTATTCTTTCTATATTTATTTCAAAAACACAAAAATCTTAACACTTTTTCTACCTTTGCCTTGGCCCCATTACGACCCGTAAAAAGTCTTCATTATATTTCACCACAATAAAAATAGGAATTATCAACGGATAAATTTTGACGGATTATGATCCATCGGTAAATTACCATTATGACAGATATATCTGTCAGTAATGTTAATGAAAGGATTGTCAGGCATAGACCGACGAAATCATCCGTTGGTAATGTCCATATGAAATTAGTCCGTTATTTACTGATGAAAATTGACACATTACAAACGGATAAAATCCTTTGGTAAATAAATAACTAATAACAGAATCGCATTTCACTTTCTTCCTCCCCCAATTTCACTTTACCACGAAAACGCGAAAATGCGAAAACCACGAGCCTAAATCAATCGAACATCGCCGGCCACCCTGCCCCAATTTCACCTTGCCGGTGCCGTGACGTTGCTGCTGCCATTCACTATGCCGTCGACCATTGTCGTGTTTGTGGGTTGGGTTGAGGGAACACAGTGGTCTGTGTAAGTCTTCCCAGCCGGTGCGTTCTTCGACCATCTGACCGTGGTTGTGGTAAGTCTCACTGGCCATGGTCACTCTAGTTCTGTTATTGTTTATCTCTCCACTATGTTTCTCACTATAATCTGTGATTGGTAGGGGCTGTCGTTGGATTCTCGCATTGAAGCTGTTTTGGTGTGGGGCATTTTCCAAATACCATGGGCATTGCTAGGTGTGAGTATTTCCCTCTCTCTATCGAGATCCAGTTCATTGATTGCTTACGTTTTCTCTTGGATTAAATTGATTGATGCATTTGTTGGAATGTGATACCTTCTATTTCACTCTTTAAGTTATGCAATACTTGAGCAATATCAGAGTTTTCCCTTGCTTATGTTTCAATTGTTGCTTTCTCTTGCATGGCTTGTTATTGTCTTCCAATTGTTTGATATATGGCATATGGAATTATAATTGTGGGGTTTTTGCGCATGCTTCCCCTTTTCAAGGTTAAAATGGTTTTGTTTAATGTCCAAAAGAAGTGATGTATACTTGGTCAAGCATATAGTCATTCATTTGCATCTTGCAATGTCCAGTTCAGACTTTAGGCCTTAAATTCTTGCATTGTATTAGCTTAGAACAGATTGGTCATGGCCAACTCCTATTTTAGTGGCATTCTACATTTGTAAACTTTATTCTGCACCACTACGCTAAACCACCACTACACTGAAGATTGATCTAGTTGGAAGTATAAAAAAGGACTTCAATTCTCCCTTTTAGATTTTGATTGTTAATACATGTGAAGTCATTGCATATTTTTTCATCTATTTAAAACTTTATTGACATTGGTGTGTCCAATTGAATGTTGATTCTACTGAATTAATGTAGTTAATGGCATTAAAATTTTAGAGGAGCCTTAAACAAATTTTCTAAAGTATCCAACTTATCTTACAAAGCTACATATTTTCCTTCTTGATTCAGGATTATCCCCTTTCATCACCTCTAATTTGGAAGGATCCAGCAAATTCAGTGTTGTTGCTTGGCCATACAAGGTACCCACCACTCTCCCCAAACTGTTTTCAAACATTTTACTCTTTCCTCTGCTCTGTTTGCTTGAGTTATTCCTACTACATCTTTAGCTTGTAGTCTAGCTAATGAGTTCTTGCATGAATCATGGATTGTAGCTAATATATGTATCATATATTAGCTCCCATTCACATAAACAAATATAATGTGTTTTCTAAACTGTGCATAATTTGGCATAAGAGTGGTGTTTAGATGTCAAAAGGAGCAGGAAAACTGCATAATACCAGTTTTCTGCTTCAAACATGTTGTCATGCGCCACCTTTGAACTCTTTCTTGTGCTATGAAAGTTTCTTCTCCCTACTGCTAGAACATGCCGCATCTTGTTTAATTCACCTATATAAAAAACAAACTCATTATCTAAGCAAAGTCTAATTGATAAAAGAATGTTGAAAACTAGGATAACCACTTCAATTAAAAAGAAGTGCAAAATTTCACCTAATCAAACCTAGAATGCATTTCATAATAAACTAAACATAGAGTTGTAGTAAACTAATGAAAGAAAATATGAACAAAGTTTCTAAATAAGTGTAAAAAGGAAAGAGCAAATGCAGGAAAATTAATGCTACTGTAAACTAGTACTCAAATTAATATGCAAATCATGACGAAATGCTATAATATCCACCATGAACCTATAGAACTCTGAAGAGACATTAATGGAAGAGGTTTCATACCTCAATTCTACCTAAAATGTCTACTTAAGAAAAATGTGTTATAGCTCCAATTTCCCAAAATCATGTGTTGAACAAAACTTGGCAGCACATGCAACAAAATTGGTGCAAATTTTGTGCACATTTTACAGCATAAGAAATTTGGTGCAAATTTTGTGTTCTGAATGAATATGATGCTTCCATTCATGGTTTAACCATTTGAAGATGTAAAGTATGATGCAAATTGAGTGTAAACACAAGTGTTTGTACAAAATATTAAGGAAGTTGAAAATACATAATTATATAGAAACATATGAACCTAAAAATTAGTTAATGGGCAAAATGCATGAAATTGAGTCATAGATTATTCAAGGATATCCTATACACTAAACCAACATACTAAATTGCAAAGAATCATACAAATTCATAGAAAAGAAAAATCAAAGATGAAAACAAATTTAAGTGATAAGGACAACCTTGGTTAAGTGAAACAAGTCTTTCAATACCTCTCCAAATGTCCCTTAACCTTTCATCATGTGCAATCAAGTGATATTTAGGGTCTCCAACAATCAAACCTTGATTTGGAGCATTGACTTCAAAAGTCAACCTTTGGGTCAACTCTCCATCCAAACTAATTTTCAGAGTGCGTACTCTAAATCTTTTTCTTTTTGCATAGTAGTCCCTGGTGGGTCAAATAAAGTTTTGACCAACCTTACTTTCACTAAAACTCATTGTTTCATTAATGGTTATGCCTATGCTTATGCCTGCCAATTCATTAGAAATCTGTTTTTGAATTTTTCCTTGCATCTGAATGTGTTATGTTGGGACTTGACTGTTGTGAGTTGAATACCCAATCTGCATTTGTATTCACATTTCATATTCATACAAATTTAAATCTAATGTGATTCTAGGTTATTTTAGTCTGCTACTGTCTGGTGCTGGTTGTAGCTATGTTGCTAGTTTGTTGCCATATAGTGTTTGAACCTACATTTGAGTGATTTAATATTTCTGTTGTTAAGGTGTAAGACCCAAGAAATTTAATTAATTAAATAAACAATTAATTAATAAATGCAGGTAATAGGAGCTCTTATGAAAATTAATGTTAGCTTTTATGGTGTGTAATAGTACTAGCTCAAGTGGTTGGGAGTACTTAAACATGTGGAAAGGACTTAGGTTTGAGTCCGGTGTATGCCATTTGTGTGTTATTTTAATTGCTTATTATTTTAATAATAAACGCTTGGACATGATGAGTGATAATAAAATCCTAGATTTATAGGAATTATTTCTAAACATGAATTGGTTGAATTGGTTGCGCACTTGCTTCGAAACTTTGTGATTGTGTGTTCAAACCTTGGCTAGCGCATTATGTTTCTTTTATCGTTTATCATTTTTTTGCTACATTGGAGAAACTCTAGAAACCCTAGCAGCTGTAAGGGAAGCCAAAGAGGTGAGGGCTGAGTAGTTACCTAACATGAAATCACAAGTTAATGCCTTTAATGATCATTTTCGTTTTTTGGCAATCAATGGACTTAATTCTTAGGTTAGGAATTAGTTAGAGAGAGGGAGAGTGTGGTTTGTGAGTGCCAATTCATGGGGACTGCTAGGGAGGTTTTTCAGAGCATGAAAATGTGATCAAAGGAGATTGTGCAAAGGTTTGAGAGATTAACAACTGGACGTAGGGTCTTTTGATCCAAACCAGTATAAATACTTGTGTTCAATCTTCTTCTCTATCTCTTTATTTCATCTATTATTGAGTTTAAAGAAATTAATTATTGATTTAATTGATAAATTTTGGAAAAAATTTTAAAGTATTAATTTTATTACTTAAAACCAATTTACCCCCCTATTGGTTTTGTCTGCACGCTCAAACATTCCGTTACGCGATACCAACATTTATGTGTATAATTGTTTTATGATGTTTGTGTAGTATAATGCATGCATGTGGTGCCTTGGTATGATCAAAACCTTCGTTGATTTCACGTTTCTGGAATTTTTCCAGAAAGCGCCTGGCGGCATTGAAGGTTCGCCAGGCGATGCATGAATTATGTGTCGCTTTCTGGGTTTTTGTGATGAACCGCCTGGCAGCAAGGGTGACTCCGCCAGGCGGTGCGAACACTTTTCAAAAACACTAGTTATCATAATTTTCACGCAGTAGGAACCGTCAGGCACTAGTTTTATACCGCCAGGCGCCGAGCTTTTGATTTCTGGACGCTAGGCGCCACAAGTTTTTCTAGTTTGTGCAGTTTTTGTAAAACTGCATTTCCCCATTCGTTAACCGTCTGATTTAGGTGAAATTTTGACAGGTGGTCCATAACATGTTGTTCTTCACTTTGAACGGTGGAGATTTGATTTGGATGTCCGTAGCTAGAGATATAAGTTACTCATGATTGTTGGTTAGGAAGTCTTTAAAATGCATGAATAAACTCTTGATAATTTCAAGTAACTACTAATGTGGCATGAGTTGGAAGCATGAGTGGGTTATGTTGTAAGTCTCTATGAATTTGAATGTTTCTTTGGGTTAGTCACATGTTGAGAATTGGTTTATTGGTGAATACATGTGTATCAATATAAATTAAATTGTTGCATAGGAGGTGTGAAGTGCTATATTAATTTGCATTGGTGCATAGAATCATGTGCTTAAGTTGTTAGAGGATTGCTACTTTATATTTGATTTAAGCATGCATATTCATAAGTTGAAATTGAATGCTAACATGTATTTAAATGGTGGAGTATATATATGAATAAATGAGTCATGTGCCTATTGTCTTATTATTTTATAATTTCATATGAGCATGGTTTACTTTTGGGTTCAAATTGAATGTTGGCATTGATTTAAGATGTGAGTATATATGAATTATAAAAAAGAGGAATGTGTACTTATACTTGAAAGATGCATATGTGTTGTGATGTTGTAATTTGGAATATATGAATGTGGATGTTGATTTCTGGATGTTGAGAATTGAATGGTTGAATGCTAGGAAATGAATTAGAGTACCTAAAATCAGTAGTGTCACATTACTGGTGTAGCGCCTAGCGGTGTACGGTGGACTGTTAGGCGGTAGTAAGAAACAAGGAAATCGTGTGAGTTATGGCGCCCGACGGTGATGTGGAACCATCAGGTGGTCTGCACTGCCATTTCTCCTAGCTACGCTACGCAATGGTGCAGTGGCATGGTACGTTTGTGATATATTTTGCATGGCTTGTTGTGTTGGTCCTGGTATGGGATATGCTTGATCTTATCATGAGCGGGTAAGTTCATGACTAGTGATGAACACGTGATGATAGGAGCGGGGAGGTTCATATCCTGATACTCTCGTGTAGGGATACGAGCGGGGAGGTTCATATGTTCCATGCTCACACTTGAGAGATGTTGTGAGCAGGGAGGTTCGCAGCTGGTGGTAGGGGTGGCAAAATGGGCTGGACCCAACGGGCCAGCCCGTCAGCCTGTGCTAAAAGGAACGGGCTGGGTTGAAGATTTCAACCCGTCAACCCGTTCTGGCCCGTCCTGTCCAGCCCGTTAACTTGACAGGCCAAAATACGGGTCAGCCCGTCCTGACCCGTTGGCCCATTTTAAAAAAATAAAATAACATAAAAATAATTAAAAAGATTAACTTTTTAGATTATATATTTTAAATGTATAAATATATAATAGTATTGTAATTTAAATCATTAACACCTACAAATTAAGTTTGAATTATTAGTTATAATTGAATAATTTAATATGTAAATTTAATAATTATTTTAACTTATCTAATTAAAAACATTAACTAATCAATTAAAAGTTAAAATAATATTTTATTTGATTAAATATGACTTTAATAATAATTTATATGTATATATAAACAAATTTAAAAAATAAAACAAATTAAAAAAAAACTAGACGGGCCAACCCGGCCCGGCCCGTTAGCCCGTCCTATACGGGACGGGTTGTGACAATTGGCTTGTTTTTGTTTGACGGGCCAGCCCAGCCCGACCCGTTCTTTTGACGGGCCACATACGGGCTGGGCCAAAACGGGCCAGGCTGGCCCATTTGCCACCCCTAGCTGGTGGATCACGTGTGTTGGACTACGAGTGGGGAGGTCCGTAGAGTTGGAGTACGAGCGGGGAGGTTCGTAGAGTTGGACCACAACGGGCAGGTTCGTGGAAGCATTGGAATCCCTAAGACTAACTTGAGTATGTACCTTGTGTAGCGTAGTATGCTTTTCTTGTTTTTGTTATCATGTTATGATGTGAGACTTGGATCAGGAGATGTTGTGCCATGAGCGGATAAGTTCATGGATGGTGGTGAACACGTGATATGATAAGAGCGAAGAGGTTCATATCCTGATAATCTCGTGTGGGGGGGGGGTGTTCGTAGGTTCTGTCCTCACACTTGAGAGATGTTGTGAGCAGGGAGGTTCGTAGCTGGTGGTAGGGGTGGCAAAATGGGCTAGACCCAACGGGCCAGCCCGTCAGCCCGTGCTAAAAGGAACGGGCTGGGTTGAAGATTTCAACCCGTCAACCCGTTCTGGCCCGTCCTGTCCAGCCCGTTAACTTGACGGGCCAAAATACGGGTCAGCCCGTCCTGACCCGTTGGCCCATTTTAAAAAAATAAAATAACATAAAAATAATTAAAAAGATTAACTTTTTAGATTATATATTTTAAATGTATAAATATATAATAGTATTGTAATTTAAATCATTAACACCTACAAATTAAGTTTGAATTATTAGTTATAATTGAATAA
>Ga0214542_1010235_pt1 | contig 13831 bp, 12 predicted proteins | sample CNSS1metaG_FD_160096 | JGI IMG/M metagenome (GOLD analysis project Ga0214542, IMG submission 160096) | Root nodule microbial communities from cowpea collected in UCLA plant growth center, Los Angeles, California, USA - CNSS1 | ecosystem: Host-associated > Plants > Roots > Nodule | place: USA...
AGTGAATACTTTTAAGCCTTATCTTGCATAGCAAGTGGCGGCACACATCCACTCATCTTCAAGGTTGCCATGGCTTCTAGCCTAGCCTTGTAGTGGCGTGCTTCTCACATTTTTACCATTCCTTTCCATTCCATTTTATGTTTTCTTCTTCCTTTAATTATTCTTGATTTTCTATGGTTTATGTGCTTTCCATTTCCTTTTTGTTTTGAATCAATCCATCATCTTCTTCTCTTGAGCTTTGTGAAAGGAACTTTCACATCTAGATAGCTTGCTATCTTAATGTCCAGTGGGGATTTCACTTAGCTTTCTTAATCAACTCACACCATATTCAATCATCTTAAAAAGGAACAAGATAATCCTTCATCACATGGATTAAGTTTTCTTTTTGCTAAAATTATTTTTGGCATGAATGAGGGGATAAAAAAACCCTAGCCATCTTGAGGAGCAGATGGAAGGGCTGGAAAACCATCTCATAATGGTTGTTGAATGGCAATTAAACCCCATTTCAATGCATTTTCATTTTCTTGCAACAAACCACAATTAAGGGATAACTAAGGGGAAAATTAAGAGGGATACAATGTGTTTTGGAAGATGCTTTTGGTGAGTACTAAGAAGAGAGGAGTTGTAGAGCAACAATTGTGTTTAGCGAGTGAGAGGGAGAGCTGAATTGAGGAAGAGCAAAGGAAGCCATTGGTGATTAAGGAATTTAAAATCATCATGTTTGAGCAAGGAGTACCAGGTTAGGGGAGTTGCCAGTTCCTATTTTAATGATATTATATGCAATTGCATTATATATTGATGCATGAAAGCTTTATCCTGAATCAAATTCTTATATCGTTTAACTTCTTGATGTTTGGTGTATGTGGTTTTAGAGAGAGTATATGTGTGTTTGTGGTTTCCGTTGTATTGAGTTCTCTTTGTGACCTAATCATTGCTATGATTATCATGATTCTTCTTTTTGACTTTTGTGACCCAATCATTGCTATGATTATATGATTCTTCTTTTTGGGTTGACGAGATATTTAAAGTTTTCTTCTAAATATGGCACACTTAATATTATTCATATTATTCTTATTATTAATTTTACTATTATTATTATTATTATTATTTTATTATTATTATTTTATTATTATTATTTTATTATTACTATTTTATTATTTTATTATAATTATAATTATAATAATATTAATTATTATTATTATTTCTATTATTGTTATTGTTATTTTTATTTTTATTATTATTCTTATTTTTATTTTTATTATTTTTATTTTTATTATTTATTATTATTCTTTTGATTATTATTATTAATTTCATTTCATTTTATTTTATAATTATATTTATTAGTATTAGTATTTTTTTGTATTATTTTATCATATTATTTTTATTATCATTGTTTTGTTTTATTGATGATTTTATTATCATTATTATTGTTTCATTTTATCATTATTATTATTATTATTATCATTATTTATATTATTATTATTATTTATTATTATTATTATTATTTGTATTACTATTTTTATTATTATTATTATTATTATTACTATTATTCTCATTTTATTTTATTTTATTTTATATTTATGTTTATTATTAATATTATTTTATTTATTTTACTATTATTTTATTATTATCTTTGTTTTATTGATGATTTTATTATCATTATTATTGTTTTATTATTATTGCTTTATTTTATCATCATCATCATCATCATCATCATCATCATTATTATTATTATTATTATTATTATTTTATTATTAATATTTTATTAATATTGATGGACGTCCTTGGTGGAGGAGAGGATGGAAATCCATGGAGAATGATTAGGAGGAGATGAAGTGCAACAAAATTTGGAGAAAGAGATGTAACTAGCTCTCGGAAATGGAGAATTTGGTGAAGATGAAGAGTAGAAGTGGAGCTATGGTATGGAAGGTGGCTAGAGGAGATGAAGGAGACGGTTAGCCATGTATGCTCTCAAATTAATAGAAGTGTGGAGTGATCTCAAACACTAGCATATATTAGCAATTCAAGAGTTACCATTACAATAGTTGAGTGGCTCTATTTATAGGCACATGGCCGACCAAATGAAAAGAAAATGCAACAAAGATGAAATGCAAATGTAGCTTGGAGAAGAAGCTTGATTGGAGACCATGTGATGTAGTAGATGAGCCTTGATGATGCCAAGTGGCATATCACACTCTCCTTGCCCAAGTCATACGCACCATGCTTCCATCACACTCTCCTTGCTTAGTTCATGCTTTGCTTACATCCAAATGGAGAGTCACTCAAGCAATTCTCGGCAAAAGGTAGCAAATTGGGCTCGGCCCAATTGATCCCAAAAAGTGTTCTAGCTTTTATTGAAAGCAAAGCCTAAACAATGGCCCAATTTAAATCTAGACTACTTCCTTCATGCATCATCTCATATTTTAGAGATTTCTTTAGCCCATGTGAATAATGTAAAAAGCACATGATTGACTTGATCATCTTGTGAGAGGCCCATGTGAATCTTTCTAATCATGCTTCTAGTGATTGGGCCTTAATGTGGGCTTGGGCTTGTTCATGCACTTGAGCTTGGGCTTGTTGCGGTCACATCATCCTCTTCCCCTTGAAGAGGATTTGCCCTCAAATCTTGGTGTTCATCATCCATGGATCCTACAAAAGGAATTAAATGTGGTATATTAAAAGTGGAATGAACACCATACTCATCAGGAAGATCTAATTGATAAGCAAAAGTATATCTAAAGTAAAGGACAAAAGAAGTTCTTGTTGTATTGTTGAAAGTTAGTTGAAAATGAACAAGACCTACTTCACCAAAATAATTGGGTGTACTTTGAGTTATCTCAAACCTAGTAGGCAACATTAACTCAAAGTATGATTTTGCAAAATCTTTTGAGGAGTTTAAAACAATAGGAAGGGAAATTGGCTTGAAAAACTCAGCAAAAGTAAAGATTGGTTTGAAAAAATGAGAATGATTGATGAAATGAGAAAAGTTAAAAGATTTGAGCACTCCCTTTAAAATTCCTAATTCAATGAGAATTGTGGGTGTGGGAGGTGCCTTTAGTAGCACTCCTTTCTTGATTAGGATTTCTTCTTCCTCTTTCTCTTTCTTTTCAAACTCTATTTTTTTCTCTCTTTTCTCTCAACGCCCTGTTAGATTCTTTCCTTTCGTTGTCCTCTCTATCTCTTCTTTCCTTCTCCTTTTTCTCTTTTTGTACATGGTCTCTTTGCTTTTTAATTTCTCTTTGTTTTTCAATTTCTCTTTTCTTACTCAAGAGCAAGTCAAGTTTATCTTTAAAATCTCTTTCTTGACGAGAAAACTTTTTTAGATTTTGAATGAATGCATCTCCTATATCAATGAAGTTTTTTAGTCGAGACTGTTGCTCTCGAGTGATCCTATATGAAGAGGGGAAAATGTACATGCATGCTTTCAATTCATAAAAGGTATTAATGCATGATGCTCTTCCCTTTTCCACTTGAAATTGCCTGTGATGCCACCACTCACATGCACGTCTTACAAATCTAGAAATAACATGGCTAAGAATGTATGATTGACTATATTTACAAAACAAAGGTTGCACCAACTTCTTTGTATCCCACATCCAATCTATGAATGATATTGGTCCTGTATCCTCCCCAAAGAATGGAATGTCACTATGAATGGTATGATGCAACACATTATTACTATGCCCATACAACGTATAACTATATGTAGAATATGTACTCATGGTGATTGAAAGAACTTAGAAACTTTAACAAATGGTGAAAGAAGAAACCAAGCACAAGTAGACCTCCAGGTTAGGCGAGGTGAGTCTAAAAGACTTCTTAAGTACCAAGGTCAATCCTTGCCAAGATGTACTTGCAAAAGGTTTCAAAGAACACACAATTGTCTAAGGCTAAGTAAATAGAATCACTTGAGACACTAAGCACAAACAAACACAAACAAGACCCACAGAAAAGAAAAGGCTAACACTAAGAACGGACCCCTAAATGGAAAAAATTTTAGAGACTTGGGTCTCACAAATTTAAACCACTAAGCGTCTAACTATGCGGCCTAGAAGCAAGGTGAGAAAGCACTTAGAACTTTCAACACATTCACTTACTAAAACATTGCACTATAATATGAAAAATGTTCTACTCAGGAGATGGGATTGAACACCTTTGGTTCCCCAAGACACCTAAGTAGGCCATGGATACAATGGAATGTTCAAAGCAAAAGAAATTGATGCACAAGTTTTGGTACAAAGTGAAGCAAACTGAGAGCAAATTGGATGCTAGAAAATAAGATTTTAAGGCTTTTTGGAGAACTAATAAAATGCCTTAGAATGCTTCAATTGTACCAAAATAAGTGTCCAAATTATACATAATTAAAGAACTAAAAGGTGTTGCTAAAATGAGGTCCAAAATGTGCAGCCATAGACTCCAAAATAGCACCAAAACAAGCTCTCCAAAGATCACAGGTTCTGGAAAATGCACTATCCTGAGAGCAAATGAGGCTTTGGTAGCCTTTGTATATGACCAAATTCAAGCACCAAAGTGTGTAAAAGTTTCCTTTGCAACACCACACTACTACAACACCTAAAAAGAGCAACCAAATCTGCAAAAGAGTGAAAGAAAGAAACAAAACAAACTATGGCAAGTAAGCTAGTTAGCACACACTCTCTCAAACGAATAGGCTTAAAACTCTCAAACTCTCAAAGGTGAGGAGAAGACAATCTTATAGAAAACACACAAGCTAAAATTCTACTTCAATATCCACCACCTAAGATGCTACCATATCATACAAACCATTCTAAACTCCATAGCATCATTAATCAACCAAAACGAGAGACAAGTAGATAAACCCAAACAAAGGAGAAAGCAAGAAAAGCTAATTAGAAATGCTAAACCAAAAGAGAATTGCAATGAAACATGACTAGAAAGAGATTCAAGAAGTGACAAGCAAGAAATTAAAGGATGGAAAATAAAAGTAAGTACCACAAAAGGGACCTAGAAATGTGCTAGAATATATGAAAACAACAAAAACAGCAAAACAAAAGTGCTCAATCATATGGCTGAAGTACTCATTGCAAAGCAGTAACAAATGAAGTGATGAAATGACTTCCAAAGCAAATCAATAATGAAGCAATATAGAGTACAAACTCAAGCCAAAATTCAGGTGAAAACGAGAACTTAAAACACACAAACACACACAAAACAGCAATGGAACAGTGAATTTTCGAAAACTGCAGTGCTATAAAATGGAAACATGAGCCTCAACTTGCGCGATTTTTCATTTTTTTTGTACTCAACATTTTTGAATGATTATTTTTTTGTATTTTTCGTCTAGATGTTAGCTAAATTTTTTGTACATAGCCTCAAATTGAATTTTTGTGCATTGAGTTACTCATGATAAATCAAAAATAGAGACTGTGCGTGCAGTGATTTGCTAGAAAATAGAGGAAAACTAGAGCAGAGTTGCTCTCTGAAATTGAAAGAGATGTTCTATGGAAAGTGTAGCTAAAGAACTTGATTATGGACTGAAATCAAGCATGAATCATAGAAGAACATCTTAAACACTCAAAGGCACAATCCAATCGATGAAATGGATGAAAAATAGTGAGAATTCAGGCCTTAAACATTCACACACTTCCTTGAAAGATCATAGTGTTTTGGTTGTGAGATGTATGTGGCTTGGAAACTAAACCAAATCAATAAGCAACGAAATTAAACGGTGGAAAAGAGGAATTAAAACACAAACAAAGTATAGAACATGACTTAGACATAACTGGAATGATAAAATGTAAAGAAGAACTGACTTCTCCGAATAAAAATGAAGAAAACTCAAAGAAAAAAAGAACAAGTGTTGGAAAACAAAAATGGAATATAAAACAGATTTGCACCAATGAAGCAAGGAGTACTACAAGATGAATCAATGGAGATTCATGTAGCCTCAATGTCAAACGGTGTAGAGCAACAAGAACATGAAAAAAAAACAAAAAAATTGAAGAAAACAGTGGAGAAGAAGAGACAAAACGAAAATTGAAACAAGACACAAGTATGGACCAAGAACCTTACCCAAACCAAGAGGATGGATGCACCAAAGGCTTGGATGGCTTTAGATACCAATTAGTGGACGTCCTTGGTGGAGGAGAGGAAGGAAATCCATGGAGAATGATTAGGAGGAGATGGAGTACAGCGGAATTTGGAGAAAGAGATGTAACTAGCTCTCGAAAATGGGGAATTAGGTGAAGATGAAGAGTAGAAGTGGATCTATGGTATGGAAGATGGCTAGAGGAGATGAAGGAGAAGGTTAGCCATGTATGCTCTCAAATTAATAGAAGTGTAGAGTGATCGCAAACACTAGCATCTATTAGCAATTGAAGAGTTACCATTACAATAGTTGAGTGGCTCTATTTATAGGCACATGGTCGGCCAAATGAAAAGAAAATGCAACAAAGATGAAATGCAAATGTAGCTTGGAGAAGAAGCTTGATTGGAGACCATGTGACGTAGAAGAGTAGCCTTTATGATGCTAAGTGGCATATCACACTCTCCTTGCCCAAGTCATACGCACCATGCTTCCATCACATTCTTCTTGCTTAGTTCATGCTTTGCTTGCATCCAAATGGAGAGTCACTCAAGCAATTCTTGGCAAAAGGTAGCAAATTGGGCTCGGCCCAATTGATCCCAAAAAGTGTTCTAGCTTTTATTGAAAGCAAAGCTTAAACAATGACCCAATTTAAATCTAGACTATGTCCTTCATGGATCATCTCATATTTTAGAGATTTCTTTAGCCCATGTGAATAATGTAAAAAGCCCATGATTGACTTGATCATCTTGGGAGAGGCCCATGTGAATCTTCCTCATCATGCTTCTAGTGATTGGACCTTGATGTGGGCTTGGGCTTGTTGATGCACTTGAGCTTGGGCTTGTTGGGGTCACATCAAATATTACAGTTTTATTATTATTGTTTCATTTTATTTTATTATTATTTTCATTATCATTATTTTTATTTTTAAATTTTCGTTTTATTACTATTATTATTATTATAGTTATTATTATTATTTATATTATTTATATTATTATTTTGTTATTATTTTTGTTATTATTTTTATTACTATTTATTATTATTATTGTTATTATTTTTATTTTCATTTCATTTTATTTTATTTTATAATTATCTTTATCTTTATTATTATCATTTTATTTATTTTATTTTATTATTATCATTGTTTTATTTTATTTATGATTTTATTATCATTATTATTCATTATTATTGCTTTATTTTATTTTTATTATTTTATTTTATTAGTATTATTGTTTTACTATTAGTGTTTCATTTTATTTTATTATTATTTTTTACATTGTTTTGTATTATTATTATTATTGTTATTGTTGTTGTTTTTTTATTATTATCATTATTACTATTGTATTGTTCGTGCGATATTTTGGGGCAATTTTTATGTATTTTTCCTGCTTTTGTATATTGTGTGGTTGTTCAAGATTGTGTTGGACTATGATCCAGTCATGTGATTATGACTAGATAAGCATATTTCATGTTATGGATTTTATGTATAGTGCTTGGGGTTTTTTGGAACTTGCTTCAAATTGCCAAAAACAAGTAGTAGTGACGCTACTACTGTGGCGCCTAGCGGCTTGGGGTGTGTTGCCTGGCGGCTTGGAGTGTGCTGCCTAGCGGCTTGGGGTGTGCTGCCAGGTGATAAGGGAAAACCAGAGAAGCTTGGAACGCATGGCGCCTGGCGGAAAATGTGATCCCGCCAGGCGGTGTAAGGTGTCTGTGAAGCGATCTAGATCCAAGTTCCGCCTAGCGACGCAAGAGGTGCGTCAGGCAGTTTTGGATGCAGAGTTGGATCGCGAGGAGGATTCATGCACCGCTTTGGATGGAGGTCATGAGGCGATGCTTTACTGGGGCCTAGTTACGAGTGTAACTTTTAATGGGGTAACACGTGGCCCCTCGAGGTTGTAGCCTGATGGTTTTGGAAGTCCAATGGAGTGTGCAAGATTGTGGCTCATACGGCGGGGTTCCGGAAGATCTCCCTCTTCAGTGTAACTGATTGAGTTTGGTAGTCTGGGGACAACTACGGGCTGCGGTTCATTTTGGGGAACTCCACTTGGTGTTGTGGATTGTGGCTGTGGTAATTTATTGCCACGTGTGGACTATTAGGTGGTGGCATGTAGTCGGAGGGGCGAGTAGACACTCGTGCAACAAAGATCGATCAGTGTACTCATCAAAGGTGTAGAATCAAGATGCATCCAACATAAGGTTTGGGAGTTGAGGATTAAGGATTGGGGTGCTAACCTGGGTCATAGTTTGAATTGCTTTATTACTTATGTTATATTTATCTTTCTTGTATTTGAGCTCACCCTATCTGTGTGTGTTTGGCGATGATCATATAACTTGTTACATGGGAGCAGATGTGGATGCAGGTGAGCACATGGATGCTTAGATTCAGAGTGAGGCCAGCTATGGGAGTTTTTACTAGTTTTCTTCATGAACTATTTTGTAATGAATATTATGAACAATTAATCTTTGTAATAATTGAACGCTGTATGAATTTTATAATTGGCACGTTGAAATAAAGTTTTAAATTTTCTCACTTTTTAGGAAAAGGAATTATCATAAATGTGATTTTATACTTATATCCCTATTCTAATTATTTAAATTAGTAATATCCGGCTGGGATGTTACAGTAAGAAGGAAAACTTATTTTCAAAAGTTTTTGAAACACTTTTAGGAAATCAATTTTTCACAAGATACTTGAAGAATTCCTAAAGAGAAAATGAAATGAAAGTGATCTAGAAATACTCTCAGGAAAGGGAGGTGAGTCTTTTGGACAAACTTAGAAACCAAGCCTTTCCTAGCTAGAGATCTCTAAACAACTTTCACAAAATTTCTCAATGAAAATTCTAAGAAAAACAACTTAATTGTGAAAAGCAATTTTTCAAAGTGTGTAGACTAATTAAAACCTAAAGACCGAAAGAAGGTAAACTAGGTGTTAAAGGTATGGCACCTAGATATCACGGTGACCTAAAACAGAAAGGCAAACAAACAAATCATACACATAACCTGGACATTTAAAACATAAAGACAAAAAACATAAAATCCGAAAACATAAAGACTGAAAACATAAACTAGACAAAAATTAACACCTAAGGGAAGATGCAAATGGCCTTTGGAACCCCTTCATGCTTCACACTACACACGTTAAAACTATTACAATTCAATGCTAAGGATGAGATTGCTCTAAAGCATTTTCTCACCTAAGCCAAATGAAGCAAAACAACAAACTAAAAAAAAATATATACAACTCAAAATGTCGTGACATCAAAACAACAACACAATAAAAGAAAAAGGCCTCGGACTGCAGTTTTCTTTGCTATTCTCCCTCTCGGTCCAGCCCCCAAAATGGTATTCTCTCTAGTGTTTTGTCTTCTTTGAAGTCCCAGCTCACTCCACAATTCCGCTCGGGTAGCCACTCAATTGTTTTCCTCACCACAGTTGCACCTTTAATAAAGGTTATCACCTACAAGGCTGCCAAACACAGTGAGTTACCAGTTTCCAAAAAGGAACAAAAGCAAATGAGAAGTCAGCCACTTGAGAGTAAAAAAAATAGAAACTCAAGAAAAGTACGAATTTAAAACTAGACTACATCAAGTGATGGATTAACAGACAAACTCAAAGAGTAATCAATAAAGACAAGCCAGAAAACAAGCCAACAAATAAAGAAGGCACATAAAAGGAACATAAGGAAGGTGTCTAGAATATGATTAACAAAACCAAAATCAAACAAGACTAAAAAACCAGTTGAATCATACATGACAAAATGATTGTAGCTGAAATGAAACTAAAAGAAAGAAAACTCAATGATGCTCACAAGCAAGCTCAGTTAGCAAGTGAATAAGTTATCAAGAGTGTTTGATGGAGTTGTGAATTGCACTATCATTTTTTTTTACTCAACAAGCCATCATATTTTTCTTTTCAAGATTTTTGTTTATGATTTTATCAGATCACAAGGCCATACAGTTCACACTTTATATGTTGAAATAATCTTGCTACAATTCACAACTCCAAGATTTTTTATTTCACTTCAAATCAGCGGGCAAAAGAAATGGCACGGTCATGTGGAAATCAAATGATTCAACTAAAAAAAATGAGAAAGAACAGAGCAGGAACAAAAAACAGGGCATGAACAGATTAGCATATTAAGAATCAACAATAGGCAGCAAAGTTCACACAAATCTGCTAATAGAAACTACCAAGCAAAAATTTGGCAAATAACCAACAACAGTAATGTGAACTGATATGAACACAGTAATTGACCAAAACAAAGACTACAAAGCAACAAGTAAGGAGACCAGGCAGACAAATGCACTCAACCTATGCATCAAATTGCACACAAATATGAATAATCTGCCAAGTAAAGCCTCAAATAATGCATTATAATGTCACACCACAGTTGGAGACAAAATGGATTCAAAGCAGAATCTGAAACAAGAGAATTCAGTGTGATATAGAGAGTGTAATAAGTTCAATAACACAAACTGAATCAATGAATAAAGATATTGAATTGAAATCAAATCAAAAGAAGTCCAGCACAAATAGGGCAGATATATGGAATGACAAATATATGGAATGGCTGATTAAATAACAAGATGTAACACACTAAACTCATCACAGACTAACAAAGTGTGATGCAGTAGAGACATCAACTAACACAAGTGCAACATACACTAAAGAAACAAAAATCAGCATGTTTTTACTGCATAGGTCTGGCTATGGTTCTGATCAAACAAATCAACAATGAAGCAAAACAACCAGACTGACATAGGAACGCAAGATCACTTGCAAGAAACTTAGGCCAATTTATACTTGTTCAACCAACACAACTGAATGTAAGCAACGCAGATAAATGAAACTACAAACAAAACTTGGCTGCAAGGATACAAAATTTAGGAATGAACACTGATTCTTAAATTCACAACAATAGAATTATGCCAGTAGCATTGCCTATGCATACACGTGACCAAGCTTAAGGTTCCACATATAGATTATGATACAAAGAAGATCTCATAATGATGGAATACTCGTTAAGTACTTAGGTCAATAGCAATCCTTGGTCAACAAATGGAATTTTAGCACATCAATAGATTGAAATCGAAATGCAAATGCGGATGCACTTGGACAAACAAGCAAGAACATAACATGAATAAAAACAGGACACAACAGCAATTAATAGACTACAAAAGAAAATTGCTAATGATCTAATAGCAATATATGAACTCAACACACATAGGAAGCTAGACATAGTTAATGAACTGAACAGATTCAACTAACAACACATTTTAACAACAAAAAAAAATAATAGGTACTACTTCTATGGAATTCAGAACAGGTGAACAACTACACACGACTCTAAGACACGAGGATTTTAAAACATTAAATCTAGGTAAAAAAAATTGAAATAACCTAATTGACATGCATTGAACAACAGAATCAAAAAGGAAGTGATTCAACACAACGACACATATTCAACTCAAAAAAATCAACTCGAAAACTCAAGTAATCACCAGAACAAAGAAAAACAAACAAAGGTCAGCTCCCCTAACTTGTATTTCTTTGCTCAAACGGATCCTAGACGTTTGATTCTTTTTTAGAACGACGAACTCTCCAAGTTCTTCCTAGCTTTTGCTGAATTTCTCTCAAGTCACTCTTCTCTCACGTTTCTAATATTCAGAAAAAATGTTTTCCCCCAAAGTCCTCCAAGCTGTTATACTTGTAAGACCCGAGAAATTAAATAATTAAATAAATAATTATTTAAAAAATGCGGGTAGTATAAGCCTTTATGGCATTTAATGCAAATTGTTGTGATGTGAAAAAGTACTAGCTCAAATGGTTGAGAATACTTTATTATGTGAAAGGACTTAGGTTCGAGTCCTATGTATGCCAAATTGTATATTATTCTAATATGTTCATTATTTTCAATGTTATGATTGAATGAGCTTAGTGATAATGTAATCTTAAAATTTTAGGAATTATCACGAAACATGAATTGGTTGGGCATTGGCTTTGGGATTGAGAGGTTATGTGTTCAAACCTTGCTAAGGACAAATTTAACTTACTTTTTGCCAAATTTCCTTTTGGCATGAAGGAGAATGGTCAGAAAACCATAGCCGTCAGAGGGAGCAGCCAAAAAGGTTTGTAAAACCATCAAGTTAATAAGGATTGATGCTTAATAAACCTTATAATAATTAGTTTCGTTTTCTTTAATTAAATTAATTAAAAGAGAAGTGGAAAGGAGAGAAGGAGAGGAAAATAGTCTGGAAAAGTGTAGAGGATTTTGGGAGTGAACTTGGAGAAGTGTTGGGAGCGTGAGACAACAAAGAGGAGGAGAATTGTAATGGTTCTTAGAAGTCAAGGGAAGAAGGAGTGTGAAAGAAGAGTAAAGATTTCAATTGGAGCAAGGATTTCAAGTAACAGGAGCGGTTTATAATTGTTTTGATTCGTGTATGATGAATTCCATGTTCTCATGCCCAAATGCATGATATTTCACCCTTTTCGACGCTATATTTTATAGTTTCTGGGCTCCTACCCAGAAACTGCTTGGCAGCTCATCCCTTGCTGCCAAGCGACACATCACATTTTACCTGTGTTCTGGGTTTTGCTATGAACCGCTTGGCGGCAATGAAGATCCATCGGGCGGCGCGACCCTACTTACGGCTGTTTTGTGCTGTTTGGGGCAAGAGTCCTTGCGACTTCTGGAATTCCATGCTTGTATATTGTGTTAATGCGTAGAAGCTATAAATTGAATAGAATAATATTGAATTGTATGATGAATTTGTGAGAGCAATGGTAAGTGAATGACCATTGAATTATGAGATGGCTTGGAAGAGAGGTATTAGGAACTTGAATTTAGTGTATAATTGAGAGAAATTGTGGTAATGTATTATGTTTTATACAACCTGGGTTGCTTGTGAATTCGGCGTGATCGGATGATGAGACAACGTAGCGGAGGATTGGGAATTTTGCATAGGGAAGGAATCTAGGAAATTCCCAGAACCGGATACGCTGCCCGACGGTGCATCATTTGTCGCCAAGCAGTAACGCGATTTTGGCTGTTTTGGCTTGTGATTGGACGAGATGCGTGTGAATTCGTGGGGTAATTATAAGAATACATGCTAACGAGAATAAGATACTTAAATTTGGATGGTTAAGTATGAGTAATGAAGAATACATGAGGGTATGTTAACTCGATGTGTAATTTTGGTGGTGACGTGGAAATGCTAAAATAAATAGGAGAAAGAATGGTTCTAATTCATATGATGCAAGTTCTGGAAACATAGTTCTTTACATACGTGTTATTAGGTACTTGGTGATCATGATATATTGGGTTTAGGTGTCATTCATGATTTGTATGAATGTGTTTAAGGATATTGAAGGGAAAGTTGGTGTTATTGTAGTGTATTAGAGATTGTTGTTTGATGATGTGATATAGATAGTGTATCATTTTTATAAGTGGATTAGGTCATGGTGTCACTATAGAGAGGTTGGTAAATCACCTAGTTTGGAATGTTTGCATGGTGAATAATGGTTATAGGAAATAAAATCATGTTAAGGTGAATGGGTAATTAGAATCAGGCTCTGATTTTTGCAATATGTTCAAGAACACGCAATCTCAAGTAACGGGACATATTTTTTTCCTTGTGTTCGTTGTCTTAATCAAATACGTCATGACTTGGGAACAATGCGTGATCATCTATTCATCTTTGGTATAATGAGAAGTTATACACTTTGGACTTGGCATGGAGAAGTATTAGACAAGCCTACGACGTCACG
>Ga0214542_1010243_pt1 | contig 13817 bp, 8 predicted proteins | sample CNSS1metaG_FD_160096 | JGI IMG/M metagenome (GOLD analysis project Ga0214542, IMG submission 160096) | Root nodule microbial communities from cowpea collected in UCLA plant growth center, Los Angeles, California, USA - CNSS1 | ecosystem: Host-associated > Plants > Roots > Nodule | place: USA...
ATATATATATATATATATATATATATATATATATATATATATATACATATATATATATATATACATATATATATATATATATACATATATATATATTTAGGATGTGTGATAGTACTGAATCTCCTTCTCAACCTCTTACCCAACTTTGTCAGTCTTCAAAAGTTAGCTTAGAAGAAGATTTCATTAAGCTGAATCCTAGATGCTCAATTGAAGGTCTCAAAGATTTTAAAGAGGTTGAATTCTTTTTCCTCTATCTTGTAGTTAAATTGTTTAGTTTGAATACTATGCATTTTTTTATTTATATTGTTGCATTATTTATGTTCCAGGAAAGTACTTTTGTAGTGAAGGCTACTATCAAACATGTTCTAGATCATGATGATTGGTAGTACACAACATATATCTGCAACAAAGCTGTGTATCCTGATTCCAAAATGTTTTTTTGTGAAAAATGTAACAAACATGTCATTAAGATTACACCTAGGTAATATTATTAATCTTCAGAATTCTGATTTTAATAATATACAAATTTCAATAAATGAATAATGTTCCAATGTTTATTTTTAGGTATAAACTTAGACTTCGTGTAATTGATGCTATTGATTCTACAACTTTTGTTGTATTTGATCGTGATGCAAGTGCAATGTTGAAGAAATCATGCTTTGATATTCTTAACTTACAAGACAAGGTTAAGTTTCTTATGTAGTCAAAGAAATTTTTAATCAATATTTTCGTATTCTATATTCTGGACTTCTTTTCGAATTATTTAAATCATGATTATTATCCACACAAATGCTTTTTGATTAAGTTAAATCATTTGTATTTCTACTTCTTTTAATAGAACACTACTGCTAGGAACTTACCTAAAGAGTTTGAAGTCCTCATTGATAAGACCTATTTGTTCTAAGTTGAGTGCAAGAATGATTATAATAGCAAATTGGATCAATCATTCAAAGTTAAAAAAGTGTGCATGGATGAAAAAGTCATTGAAAGCTTTAGTGATGTTGAAGTTTAGTGTTTGGTAAGATCTAATTTATTTCTTTTTACGTCTTATCATATATATAATTTTAATTTTACTCTTTTTGTACTTGAATATATTTGTTAGGATGTATAGTCTGCAAATGAAGAAGAAAGCAAACTTAAGCAGATAACAAATAAGATGTCATCTGATACCATTGCAGAGGTATGTGAAGATTAGAACTATACTTTTTTTTCTAAAACTTTTTATATGCTAACTTTTTCAAGTTTATTTTTAGGATTTGCTGATCAAATTCACTAAAGAATCAAATGATGTTGAGACTCGAAGTGATCATTTGAACACTATAGGATCAAGCCATGTTTCTATAGAGGAAGCGTTGATCAATAAAGCAGTAATTGATGTTGAAATTGATGAGTTAACCCACAAAGAATCATCTCATATGGAGAATCTTAGTTTTGATTTGGCTACCAAAGCACGTGTCCCGGTAGTTAAAAGGCAGAATCGATCTTTGGTTCAAGAAAACAAGAAGATCCCAATGAAGATGTTGAAGAAGAACATTAAGATTGAAAAGTGATTTGTGTTATTTCAATCTTAAAATTGTACCAGACTTTATTTGTGTTTTGATGTTGGTTATGTTATTTTTTTGGAAAACATTTGCTGATACTCATGACTAATATGTTTTGTTGTTCTTAAGTTGTTATAATTTTGAAAACATTCACTTCAAGTTTCTGTTTATTTAATTATGAACTATATTAGTTATTGCTCAACATGAATCCCTAATTATTTTGCAGTAATAATTTGCTAGCGTAGTCAAATTGTGTTGATATTATTTTATATTATCAACACCATAATCTTGCTAGCTACATCAAAGCAAGTGTATTGTATGTGTATGTGTATTTTGTTTTAGAGGATTGTAGTCTTTCATCATTTGTTTATATTTCAATCTTATCAATCAATTATTCGTAAAAATATATTTCAGGTTACGTACATATAGAATTATCTTTTATTGTCTCTATATTTGTGTTTTTATGTTGGTTATGTTATTTTTTTTGAAAAACATTTGCTGATACTCATGACCAATATGTTTTGTTGTTCTTAAGTTGTTATAAATTTAAAAACATTCACTTCAAGTTTCTGTTTATTTAATTATGAATTATATTAGTTATTGCTCAACATGAATCCCTAATTATTTTTGCAGTGACAATTTGCTAACAGAGTCAAACTGTGTTGATATTATTTTATATTGCCAACACCATAATCATGCTAGCTACATCAAAGGAAGTGTATTGTATGTGCATTTTGTTTTAGAAGATTGTATTCTTTCAGCATTTGTTTACATTTCAATCTTATCAATCAATTATTTGTAAAAATATATTTCAGGTTACATATATATAGTATTATCTTTTGTTGTCTATGTTGATTTGTAAACATCGTTATATGTTGCAAGTTGAATCTGAAAGTGTTGATATTATTTTGTTTTGTCAACTACACTATCATGCTAGCTACATCAAAGAGAGTAACTTCTGATCTATCGTACATTTTTTAACTACATTATTTGTTGCATAACATATATAACTTATTTCATGTTTTCAAAACCATGATAGCTATATATTTTACATCATATATAACTTATTCTGTGTATTAAAGTTTTAATAAATTCATAATATTTCTATTTTAAATTTTTTTGGGTTCCCTACACAGATACACAAATTATTAAAATTTCTAATTTTATTTTTAAAATAAATTTCTTTTTAATAAAATTATTTTTAATCAATTAACCTGTCAACATATGTATTTACTTTTAAAATTAATTCATCTATTTTGAATATATCTTTTTATTTGTTAAAAAAAAATTATTAACACAAATATTTTTCATATGTCTTTTTTATTTAGTCAATGTTTTTAGATAAAAAAATATTTAAGTTTTGAATTCTAATTAATCAAGACAAAAACCGACATTCATTGAAAATTTCTACCATGATATAACTTATTTCATGTTTTCAAAACCATGATAGCAAAATCAAATATATTCTACTTCATATATCTCTCTACACAAGTACACAAACTATTAAAATTTCTAATTTTATTTTTGAAAGAAATTTATTTGTAATAAATTTATTTTTAATCAACTTTGTACTTTTATTTAGAATTTTGAATTTTGAATTAACGAAGACAAAATATGACATTCATTTACATTTTTTTATTATTTTATTTCTTTAAATATTTTGTATTAGTCCTTGAAATTCTAATTTGTATTTTTTATTTTTAATAATTTGTAATATTTGTAATTTGTAATAAATTTGTAATAATTTGTAATATTTGTAATTTGTAATAAATTTAGATTTCTTTATTAATTTATTTCTTTAAATATTTTGTATTACTCTTTGAACTTCTAATTTGTATTTGTATTTTTAATAATTTGTAATATTTGTAATATTTTTAATTTGTAATAAATTTACATTTTCTGATTATTTTATTTCTTTAAATATTTTGTATTACTCTTTGAACTTCAAATTTGTATTTTTATTTTTAATAATTTGTAATATTTGTAATTTGTAATAAATATATATGAATTTAAATATATATTTTGGAAATCATTAAATATATATATATATATATATATATATATATATATATATATTATTTCTAAAGTAATTAGAATTTGAAACAGTGTTTTCATATCTATATAACAATTGAGTATCCATCAAGTTTTGTTTATTATCCATCAAGGAAACAGAAGGGCCACTCCCCGTAAACCTCCATGGATACCTCTGTCAGTGTGGCTGCCAGAATAATTTTAGGAAGGTTCACTACAATGCATTTTCTTCATAATCAGTTATGTTTACTTTCCAAAAAGTTGAAAAATATGTTCTTTCTGCATTCATCTCTTTCTGTTAACTCAATTTATTTGTTCAAATGTACTGTAAATATTTTTTCTTCCATCAGCTATGCATTTTTTAAAACTTTGTTCAAAACCTTATTTATTCTTCTTTTTATATAAAAATCAAAACTTTATTTTATAATCGTTCATCTATGGTTTTTTTCTCTTTATCAAACTGTTTTTTCTTTGATCAGACATGCATCTCTTACTTACTATGTTTTTTAATTTTAAAAATGTTAAATTTCTTCAAGAATCGTTCAAACATACGACATTTTCATTTTGATGTGTGTTCTTCATTTGATTTTATTTTCGATCACAGATTCATTTTTTTGTGCTTTGTTAGAAATATTTGTTTTTTTTTTAAATGTAAAATTTCTTCAATAATAGTTGAAATCTACAAAATTTTGCTTCCATAAGCAAAGATTTTATTTTTACTTTGATGTAAATCTGACGTATTAATTTATTTTCTAAAAATGTGAACTTTCTTCAATAATCCATCAAATGTTTTTGTTTAAGTGAGACATGCATTTTTTATTCCTTTGAATGAAATCTTATTTATTCTCTATCTTTCTTTCATGATCAGTTTAATGTTTGCTTACATTTTGTTTATTACAGTCATTTTTAAAATGTTTTTCACTCTGTTTTTTGTGTGTTGAACACTAGAATTTTAGGAGTTCGGTCATGTTGATCGAATATTTGTTGCTATGTTTGCGCAAGAATTAGGACCGGTTTGGCAGTTGGAAGATATTAAAGGAAATCGCCATCAGTTAACTTTTAATATGGATGTCAATAATCCATTGGTCATTGATGGTTGGTCTAGCCTAAGAGTTCTTTATAAATTGGAACATATCCATCAAATTTTATTTAGATATGTTGGCAACTCAACATTCCAGATTACTGTATTCTCCAGCATGTCTACAATATCAACTACGATGAAGTTTTTACAAACATACATCGAATGCGAACAAAACATCTTTTTAGAGTGAAATTGACAAAATATCAAAGCAAAGCGAGCCATCTGGTGAACAATGTGGTTTTATGTTGTTTTTTATATGTTATTTTGTTTATATAAGTTGTTATTTATTTTTTTATTTCTTTTTTATTTCTTTTTTCAGGACCTACCAACTGACTTTGCAGCTTACGTTCAGAAACGTAGATTCAAGAGGTTAGAATTGTAGGGATCGAAGAACACATTCATTGTTCAGTGTAAGCTTTTGGTCCGTAATTCACCTAAGAAGTCAACTAAGATTGGGAAGGGATGGAAGGACTTCTGCAGATCAATCGGTTGAAAGAAGGGGATGTTATTGTGTTTGCAGCTCACAACCAAATGAGAAAGCAGAAGATAAAAGTCTATGTCAAAAAAGAATTTAGATTTTAATATTTAACTTTTCTTTAATTTTACTTTAGATGGTATTTATGGTTTACTTTGCACTTTCAAGCAAGTTTGCTTTTATTTTGCTTGTAAGACTGAATGCATGGTAATTTTGTTGCTTCTAATAAGTAGAAGCCATTTCTATAACTATTATCCGTAAGTTAATTATGATAAACTTTAATATTTTACTTAATTTGATTTTACTTATTTTCATGGTTCAAATTATGTATAATAGTTATGTATTACTTTTATATAAATTTCTTAAAAAAACATCATAAGAACTAAGACCTATTTTAATATTTATTTTATACAAACAATATCCAATTGTGATAATAAAAATTAATAGAAATTATTATTTTATAAAAACAAGAACTCAATATCTTAACTTGCTAACTTGGTAATTCTTTTAACTTCGTATTCCTTTTTAATGATTATTTACAAATCGTTAACTTATTCGAATACTATCACACAACATTATTTCTTTTATAAAAAGAATGCAATAAAAAAATTGATTTGTTACTCTGAAACACGTGTTGTAATTTAAATTAAAGTTTTTACAGTGTATTTATGTTTTAAAAATTTAATATTCAACGTATTCATTTTTCATCAAAGAACACTTAAAAATTGATTGGGCTGTCATTCTTTTTGTTTGACCTGATTTCTACTTTCATGGTTGACTACTACCAGCATAGTACTTATGTGTTGGCCTAAAAAGGAATTATAGCACAGATGCACATTCTGAACAGAAGCACAACAATGTCTGCAAATCATCAATTTGGACATTGCATATCAAAAGGTACATTGTTCAAAATATTGATTAAAAGGTATAGTTTTCCATATCAATGACTTGGTTGTTCTATTTTATAAAAAGATTGTACTTACATTAGCTACCTTAGGAATATTCAATGTTTTGAAAACTGAAAATGTCCCTTCATCTATTACTAGCTTTTTATATTCAACACATACTCCAGCAAAATTTAATTATTAATCAAAATGTTTTTTTTATTCAACTTCTCTTGAATGTGTAAAGAAACATAACAGCAAGAGAATGTATAACTTTATGGAAGCTTTGAACAGTAATACAAATATTTACTAACATTGCTGATAAATCTATTATTATTTTATCTTTATTTAAATTCCTTTAATATTTTTTCTATTACTAATATTTACTAACTTTTCATGTAAATAAATTCAAGGTTCTACCTCCATTTCATGTACTTCAATTGAAATCACCAATGGTCCAATTTTGCACAAAAGCAACATTAACAACACAGGTACCAATCCAACTTATAATTTTGTCACTATTTCACAGTAATCAAATGTGAAACCAACAAAATTATTTCCATTCAACTTAAGTAAAATAAATTCGTACAATATCAAAATAAAAACACAGTTACAAACTAATATATCATCAGTTTATATTTCATGTCTATATGAATGTTGAATTCAGTTCATGAATTTATGCATATACTTGTAGGTATGGTTCAAAGTGACTGTCATAATACACAACCCTTGTTGAATACAATTACCAATAGGTTAGATAAAGAATTTGTTGGTAGCAGCTTCACTCCTGCTTCTATGGATTCTTCTGCTTATTCTAAAGTTGTTAATCTTTTTGATGTTGAATATAACCAAAGTCGTGTTAATTTGTACTATTAACAAAATTAATTTGATTACTTTAATTACTTCAATTGTTATAAATTCATGTTTCTAATCTTTAGCTCAATATTTAGACATATCTAAGCTGCCATCCTATGCTAGTGCAAGACCAAGTAATCCATCTCAATATTTAGAAGCTGTAAAATTCTGTCAACCTTCTCTTGAGGATGTTATTACACCTATTTCAAAGATATTGGATTTTGACAATAATTCTGATGAAGATGAAAACGATGGTAATCAATAATGGTTGATTTTAGAAAACAAATTAATATTGTATTTATTTTCCTTTATTAATAATTGAGATTTTATTTTATTTTAGATTACATAATTGGGCATTTCTCCACTGATTTGTATTCAAGAGTTGAAATTCAAGGTGCCACACTACTTTTTAGTCAATTTATATTATTATAATGTACATATAAATATAAATATGTTTTAATTAATGATATATTGTTTTTTATGTACTTAGCAAATGTTGATGTAGGGGACTATTCCATTGAGTGTCCCTATTGTCAAGCTCAATTGTGGTACGAAGAAAGATATGATAAATGCAAAAGATTAAAACAAGTTGATTTCTCTCTTTGTTGTCAAAAGGGAAAAGTCCAGCTTCCATTGTTGAAGAAACCTCCACAATTGCTTCAAAAGTTGTTGAAAGGTGAAGACACTACAAGCCAACATGTTCTCATTTACATCAATTGGTGCTAAGATTCATTCATCAATCAATGATGGATGTGGTCCTCCTCAGTTTATTCTTAGTGGTCAAAATTACCATCGCATTGGAAGTTTATTGCTCGATAAAGGATCAAGTCCAAAATTTGCACAACTATATATTTATGACACAGAAAATTAAACAACAAACAGAGTTAGAAAATTCGTCCAATCTTTGTCTCATAGAAGTAGAAGAACTTCTAAATTCCAATGGGCGTGCTTTAACAGATTATAGTTCCCTTCCTCAACCTGATCTTTCAAATTCATTCAAATTTCATAACAGGTTCATTATTGGTGAAATGAACTATGATAAAGAATTATAGTTCCCTTCCTCAACCTGATCTTTCAAATTCATTCAAATTTCATAACAAGTTCATTATTGATGAAATGAATTATGATAAAGAACAAATGGAGAAGCTACATCACTCTCTATTGCAGTCAATCACTATTGAGCAACTACATGTTTATAACAGAATTATGACAACAGTGAATTTAGATGTAAGGAATTTCTTTTTCTTATATGGTTATGGTGGGACTAGAAAAACATATTTGTGGAAAATTTTGTCAGCTATTATTAGAGCAAAGGAAATGATTGCGCTTAATGTAGCTTCAAGTGGCATTGCATCTTTATTGCTTCCTAGAGGTAAAACTGCTCATTCTACTTTTTGCATACCACTAGTAATCAATGATGAATCAACGTGCAACATCAATCAAGGAAGTCTTCGTGCTAAACTATTGATGGAAACAAAACTTATCATATGGGATGAAGCTCCTATGATGAATAAGTTATGTTTCCAAGCTTTTGATAGAAGATTGAGAGACATTATGAGAGCTAGAAATGAAGATAACGCTGACAAACCATTTGGTGGAAAGGTTGTTGTCTTGGGCGGTGATTTTAGACAAATCTTGCCAGTAGTAAGAAAGGGATCAAGGTATGATATTGTGAACTCATCAATTAACTACTTTGATTTGTGGCAATATTGCACAGTTCTTAAGCTATCACAAAACATGAGGTTAAAAAGTGTTGTTTCAAATGAAAGCGCAATAGATATAAAAGAATTTGCTGATTGGATTCTTAAAATTAGAGATCGAAATATGAATTTGAAGGATAGTGGTGAAGCGAACATTTCAATACCAACAGATCTTCTAATTCAAGAAAGTGAAACACCTTTACTTTCTTTAGTGAAATTTTTTTATGGTTGTCTAATTGAAAATATCATGACTCCTGGCTTCTTTGATGACGACGTTATACTTTGCCCTACAATTGATAGTGTTGAACAAGTAAATGACTTCATTTTATCTTTGATTCCTAGTGAAGAACAAATTTATTTAAGTTCAGACACTCCTTGCCAATCTGATGATGATCAAGAAATTCAAGGTGAGTGGTTTACTCAAGAGATTCTAAATGATATCAAATGTTCAGGAATTCCAAATCATAGGATTAAATTGAAAGTTGGCGTACCAATTATGCTTTTAAGAAACATTGATCAAGCAAATGGTTTTTGCAATGGTACAAGGTTGCAAGTTAATGATTTGGGAAAGAATGTTATCTCTACTACAGTAATAACAGGCAAAAATGTTGGTGACAAAATTTTCATTCCAAGAATGAACTTGACACCTTCTGATTCCAGCATCCCGTTTAAATTTCAAAGGAGGCAATTTCCAATATCATTATGCTTTGCAATGACAATAAACAAAAGTCAAGGCCAAACTCTTTCTAAAGTTGGACTTTATCTTCCTCGCCCAGTTTTTACTCATGGACAATTGTACGTAGCAATTTCTAGAGTGATAACAAAGAAAGGACTCAAAATCTTAATTCTGGACGAAGATGGAAAAGTAAGAAATACAACTACAAATGTGGTTTACAAAGAAATATTTGAAAATCTTTGATAAGAGGTATACAAATTACTTTAACAACATTCTTATAATTTGTCAATTATTGTATCTTTAACTTTAATTCCTTCTTTTGTTGTAGATTATAATATGCAATAGTGTATAATATACATTTTGAGGAATTTTTTTGATAGCTGCAGCGATATTGAAAAGTACATGGTCATTGATACATGTTTGAATTACATTATTTGTTGTCCAACATTATTTCTTGTCGACTCATGAATTTATGTTTTGAACACCATGGTTGCTGCAGTACAAATATTATAACTGTTACAAAGATTCTGAATTAGTGTTATTTTAATTTTTATTTGTGGCTTTACTATATTGTGAAGAAAAAAATATCTACCTACATGTTCTTATTCGTTACTACAGTACATATATTATAACTCTTATAACACTCACATTGATTTTCAGTAACAAAATGTCTCTAAAAATGTATAATGAATACAAGTATTATATTGTAATACAAGTATTTTTAAATGCTTTATGTTTCAGTTACTTTATATATTAAAGTATCTGCAAAAAACTATTTTACAATTAAAGCCACTGTTTGCATGTGTTACTAAAGTAGTGCTGGCAGTTTCAGCTAAGATTCCTTTTCTCTGTTTTCACGTGATGATCTTTGCCATTCCATTTCCAAATTTCACTTTACCATTCCATCTAGAATTTTCACTTACCCATATATTTCAACCGTGACTTTGTTATGCAATTAGAGGAATGGAGATGGAGCAAACCAGTACAGATGGAGCAAACAACACAACAATACTTTGGAAGTTCAACACAATCTACATATGTTATCAGGTATGTTGTAAATTTGACCACAAAAATACATCTTTGGAAAGCATTGATATTTATTGTTGTATGTGTTTTCTGCTGTCAACGGTTGGTGGTATCTGATAAACTCTATCATCCTAATTCCTACTGTATCATCCTCATTAAAACGTTAAGATTTTTGCCACAATGGTAAACAAAGATATGAAGATATAGTAGTAGAGATGGAGATAAAACCATTTTGTCATTTGATTTAAATTTTCTGATATTTTTCATTTGTCTTCTTCATTTGGTTAGTATTTCTAGATACAAAATCATTTATACAATCAATTTTGGTTTCTGTTTTAATTGGGTGAACTTTAAAGAGTTATTATATTTTATTTCAATTATATAAACGTTTATTTGATATTTTTTTTAAATACATAATATATATATATATATATATATAATATAGACTTCTTTTCATAATTTGATTATTTTTTTTAGTAATATTTAAATATTTTGTAGGTTAATATAGTATTGAAATTTTTTTTCTTTTCAACTATTCTAAAGATTTAAAATTTATTCTTATTTTAGTTGTTATTTACTGGGTTTAATGTTTTTTTATTACTTTATAAACTTTTAATTTATTTTTCATTTCTAATAAATACATACGACTTTTATAACCATTAAATATATTTTGAAGAAAAACAATTTGTACTTATATATGCTTGTGTTTATGTTTTCATTTCGTTGCAGAGAAAAATTTCTTCATGTTGGAAAACAATTTATTGTCTTTATTAATTTGTAGCCATTTGGATTTGTCGATCGACATTTTGCTGTTGGTTATGCACACGAATTAGGTCCACAGTGGCACTTGCTAGATTTAAATGGTAAGAGCACGACAGTTACCTATAACATGGATTCAGATAACCCAAAAATCACAGAAGGTTGGAGTAATATGAGAGATTTGTATGACATCCAAAGTGACTCTCACATCCAGTTTCAGTATTTGGGAAATTCTTTATTTCACCTAATCGTGTTTAAAGGTGGTTGTACACCAAGGAGTTTGACAACATTTATGTGTCGTATCAGTCATCAAGAAAAAGATCTATATTTTCAGTCAAATTGATAGTATTAAAGCAAAGCAAGTCACTTGGTATATGACTTCTAATTTCTTTTTATCCTTTCAAGTATAATTTAATATCAATTTACATATAATTAAATGAAAATACTTAATGCACTAACAATAACCTTTTGAATTATGCAGGACTTGGAATCAAAGTTTGCCAACTTCATTCGGGAGGAGAATGTACAAGATGTGTTTCTTATAGGGCCTAAAACACCAGTTGATGAAGGATTATCTTGTTCCTTTTTAAGATTATTGAATATGGTGTGAGTTGATTAAGAAAGCTAAGTGAAATCCCCATTGGACATTAAGATAGCAAGCTACCTAGATGTGAAGGTTCCTTTCACAAAGCTCAAGAGAAGAAGATGATGGATTGATTCAAAATGAAAAGGAAATGGAAAGCACATAAACCATAGAAAACCAAGAATAATTAAAAGAAGAAGAAAACATAAAATGGAAAGGAAAGAAATGGTAAAAATATGAGAAGCACGCCACTACAAGGCTAGGCTAGAAGCCATGGCAACCTTGAAGATGAGTGGATGTGTGCCGCCACTTGCTATGCAAGATAAGGCTTAAAAGTATTCACTCCCAAGGGAGGAAACTCTCACAAAGGGTTGAGACATAAGAGTGTTTTTACGTCAAAATGTTCAACCCTTTTACATGTCTAGGAGCACCCCTTATATAGAAGAGTTTAGGGGCCTCTAAGCAAATAAAAGATACCTAAGGATGTCTCTTCAAAAACCTAACCCTAGCTTCTAGAAACTAGGTCAAATAAGGTTACAAAAATGAGAGACAAAAGAGCTAACTATGGTGTGTGCAAGGCTAATTTCGTTCTAGCACAAAAGGAGACAAAGAAGGTGTCTGATATGTCTCCAAAAAGTGGCCAAAGTGTGCTAAAAACAAAGGAGACCAAAGGTACATAGGTACACTTGTTTTATGCCTTTTACTTTATGCTTTATGCCTTTGCTTTACTCTCTCCTCCACATCATTGATGCTCCCTAATCACCATGCGCCACCTAGTATTGCTTTCTTACTCCTAATTAACCTACAAAGCAAATAAACATAAATTAGCATGTTGCCTTAAGTCAAGTAAACTATAATCAAAAAGTAAAACCTAGTCAAAGGTCAACAAGTCAACTAAAGTTGATTCAACTAAGTCAACTTTGGGAATCAAAAATAACAAACACAAATGAATGGGATGAATGATTAGTGAACTTCCTTTCTAAACATGCTTAGTCTTCTTAAGCATGTGCCTCCATCCTTGGTTGGTGTCAATCCTTCATCACCAGTGCAGTAAGGACTTTTGGCCCTAGTTGTTTTTGATATTCTGCCCCGATTCCAGAACTGAGGCATATTGGGGCGGGGCAAAAAGGGGTGGCTTTTGGCCTCGGGTGTTAACCGAAGCCATAGGGGTACTTTTCTGCCTCGGTTCTCTGAGGACCCGAAGCCATAGGGGTATTTCGCTCGCGCCACCGTTAGCACTACTACGCTCGTCCTCGCCACCAAGATCGTCGGCAAACGCTGTTGTGGCCAAACATTCACCATCACTGAACAAGCAACCCACCGCGACGCTCAGACCCATGGTGTGCTACCACTGCACGGTCTGGATGCGGCAACAACAAACCACCATGAACCAGTAAAGCCAAGAGATTCAGAGATCCAGCACCTCCATCGTCGTTCGAAGCAGAATTGCAAGCCACCGTCGCGGGCAACCCCACCAAAATGACCACCAAATCACAGCTTTGCCGCGAGCACGCCTCCTCCGCCAATGACGATCCAAACACCACCGCACGAGAAAATGAAGACGAGAATGCCTCTACCGCGCGTAGAGTGTTCGCGCAGGGACGAAGGTGAACAGTGCGAAGTCGCGAATTTGGGAACCTAAATAGGGCATATGGCCTCGGTTCAATTAATAACCGAGGCCTAAAGTCCCTTTATGACCTCGGTCAATAAAGACCCGAAGCCAAATGTGACGGTGCTAGTGACATTTTTGAAATTAGGGTTAGTTAGGGTTACTGGGCTGGCTTATAGGCCTCGGTTCTTTTTTAACCGAGGCCTAAAGTCCCTTTATGACCTCGGTCAATTAGCACCCAAAGCCAAAAGTGCTGACGCTGATGGCATTTTTGAAATTTTGGTTATTGGGTTGCCTTATAGGCTTCGGTTCTTTTGCAACCGAGGCCTAAAACCTCTTACTGCACCGATTTTGCTCAGACCTGAGGCAATATAGTTGGACAAAATTGCAAAAATGCCACTGCCTCGATTGCAGCAAAAACCGAGGCCAAAAGGGTTCTCGAATTTAAAAAAAAAAAGAAAAAAGGCCCATATGGCCTCGGGTGCAGTGAAAACCGAGGCAGAAGCTCCCTCTATGGCTTCGGTTCTTAACCGAGGCCAAAAGCTATGACCTTTTGGCCTCGCCCCAATATGCTTCGGTTCCCGAACCGGTGCAGAA
>Ga0214542_1010244_pt1 | contig 13815 bp, 6 predicted proteins | sample CNSS1metaG_FD_160096 | JGI IMG/M metagenome (GOLD analysis project Ga0214542, IMG submission 160096) | Root nodule microbial communities from cowpea collected in UCLA plant growth center, Los Angeles, California, USA - CNSS1 | ecosystem: Host-associated > Plants > Roots > Nodule | place: USA...
TCTATATATATATATATATATATATATATATATATATATATATATATATATATATATATATATATATATATATAACTAAACCCAAATATCCAATTTTATGCATCACTCGACTCTAGAAGTTTTGCCTTGTCATGTAAAGTGAAATTCTTAAGTGTTACAATCTAGTAATTGTACCTCGTTCCTCTCGTGACAAGGTGTGTTACCTTATAGCCTAAAAGAAAAGGAATCCATGACCCCATAACCAATTATAACAAGCTCATTCCCTCTTCACCACTTAGACTTCATCATCTATATGAGTCTAAAAGTCTAGTAAAGTGTAAGGATAGCTTCAAATGAGTTTCCCTAGTAAAAGCAACACTAGAATTACTTACCATAACCTTCCTCCTTAGGAATTATATGACCATACAACCAATCACGACTTCCAAACACTATATCACATTTCATTTATGTTGGAATACCTCTCTTAGACATTTATCTCAATCTCATAATTAATCTCCTTCTGAAATACAACACCTTTAAAATTTATAGACTCGTCCAGCTAGATCACACACTTGCTCAGCGATCAACCCCTAGAGGTTCACTCACTCAACAAATGGGTGTCTTGCCTAGCTCGTCTAGCACTGGAACCAAATTCAGTATAATTTTCTAATGAGAACATACTCATTCAATGAGTCCCTTTTCCCCTTTCTCTCTCTGCCAAACTCGAGTTTAGCATTCATTCAGTGAAAGTCTACTTGACCAGCAAGTAGGCCTCCCCTAACTCTTTGTCAAACTCATTTTTCATTGTCGCTCAACAAGTCTGTGTAACGCAGTAAACAAAATCCTATAATTTTAGATAGTACCAACCATACCAAAATTTCACGTCATGTTTCAAATAATTTAATAAAACACCAATTACATGTTGAAACACTAAACTCGGCCAAAAGATCAATTCTACAGTTTTGTATCACAATGTATATCCCAATAACAAATTTAACATATTGGATAGTTTCCACACTCACTAAGTTTTTCATACAATTCAACCAACTCAAATTTCAAAAGGAAGTTACACTTCTAGTCCCAAAATCACAAATTTAATATATAGCAAAGAACTAGAACGAGAATCAATCATAAAACAGCTAAAATTTGCTTTCCACACTAAGACAAACTCCTTTTCCTCACACTGATGTTCCTTGGAGCTCTATACAACACAAGATCACCTAAACAATCGATCAAACCACAATTAGAGTTATAAGCATCACATCATGATCGTAGAGCAATAGAGGTTCATCGATAGTAACCTTGAGTCACATGCATCACCTTAGGGCTCACATGCAACCCAAGAGCTAAAACACCTAAAAGAGGGTAAAACAAAAACTTATTATGTTTGACTCTTTGATCGAATGGTTACATAGAACTAATTGCTAGGAATGATCCTACGATTCTTAATTCCAAATAGATGAAGATTGAGGTAAAAAATCTAAAGAGATGATAGAGAAAAATTTAGAAAAAACATTTAAAATGATAGGAATTTTTAATAAATTTCAATTATTAAAAATCTATTCATAGTTTAAATCTTTTACTATTATAATATTATTTTTTATAAAAATCACCACGTCGCTAAATAGGTTCTCACAAAGTGTAGAATTTCATTTTAAGTTCTCGAAACACTCATTAATTCCTAAACAATATTTTTAATTACATCATTGTTATTTGAATAAATCCTTTTGTCGTAATTTTACCTTCATTTGTTTACACTATTATACACGGTAAAATTATTGTTATGTTAATTATTAGACATGGAATAAATATTAATTATTTAGACTACATTCTTATTTATATATGTGCTAAACATTTTCGAGTAAAATAAGATGGAAATAAGTATAACCTCCATTCCTATTTTATTTTTTCTTTTAAATGTTAAAATACTATAATTTATTTAGTACTACATTTTAAGATTTATGTGTAAAATATTTATTATTATAAAATTAAATTGTTGTTAGTTTATTTTTACTCTTTGATTTTTAATATAAAAATTAAGTAAATAAATATTTGGATAAATCTAAATATATTCATTTACGACCTTAATTTAAAACTCCATCTAGGTCCTCATTTTCATGGATATAAAATTTATATCTCGTCTTCTATTTTTATTACAAAACTTAACAATCACAAATATGAACCAAATTAGTGTAATAATTAAATAACTAATCCATGCATGGAAGATTTAAACCAACTGCTTTAATTAAAATCGAAATAATAAAAGGAAATTTTTGCAATTTATGATTAATATAATTAGAAAGCCTGTTTAAATTATATCCATATTAAATTTTTTTTTACTATCACAAATTTATTTTATTTATAAAACATTCCTGATATCTAACAATACTTAGTAAGAAATATGTTTAAATAAATTACCTCAACAATTTTTTTACTTCTTTTTTTCTCTCCATAGTATAAAATTTACCATATTTTTTGAAAAATAAAATTATTCAAATTATTTAAAAAAATTAATTTCATTATACTAAAATTCAAATAAAAGTATATGCCAAAGCACAAAGTCCTTGTAGCCATGCTTATAATAATAAAAGGACATTTTTAGATGCATAATTGCTAATGTATATATTAACCGTAGTTTTTAGAAAAATTTAGCTTGAGGTCAACTCGATCGAATTTGAGCATGGGATTGACTCGGCTGACTTTCGATCGTTGTCAATTCGATCGATTTTTGGTCGGGGTCGACTTGGCGAATTCGGTTAAATTTTGGTTAGGGTCAACTCGGCCAAATCGAACGAATTTAGGTCGCGGTAAACTTAGTCGAATATGTTCAAATTTCGATCAAGCCCAACTCGGTAAAATTTGGCCACATACCATCGAATTTCGGTCGAGGACAACATGATCGAATGCGACCAAATTTGGGCCATGACCGACTCAACAAATATTTCAGTTGGGATCAACTTGACTGGATTAGGCCGAATTTCAGCTGGGGATGACATAGCCATATATATTGCCAAATTCGGGTCAGGGCCAACTCTGCCAAATTTTCGTCATGGCCAACTCAACTAAATTTGACCAAATTTTGACGAAAGTTGACTGCACTGAATACGACTAAATTTTGGTCAAAACCGACTCAGCCAAATTTCATCCGAGACCAACTTAGCCCAATGCAGTCAAATTTGGATCGGGATCAACTTGGTCGAATACAGCCAAATTTGGTCAAGGGTGAACTAGGCCAAATTTCAGTCGGGGTCGACTCGACTGAATTCAGCCGAACACTACCAAATTTTGTACAAGGTCGACTCCGCCATATACAGCCAAATTTAGGTTAGACCATCTCTACCTTCGACCTAACCCTATTGAAAATTTGGATTAAACTTTTTAAATTATCCATATTTGAAAATCTAGATTTAGAAAATGGATATTCAATCCATAAAATAATAAAATTTAAATCAGATTGAAATTCAGATTTAATAAAATGGATTGGATTTTTAATAAAATGGATCTTATATGGATTGGACCGCAGCAAAAGTGAATTGAATCAAGAAAATTGGATTCTTTTTCCACTGCTAGTATTTATCCGTTCCCACCTTTGTTAACAAACTGAATATGAAAAAGATAAATAAAATTGTTTGAATTGCATGTATTTATCTAAAAATAAATCATTTTTCGATGGAAACATCCACCTTCTATACATTCAAAAAACTTTTCTGTCTTAATAATTGTTTTCAGCAATAAATAATAATATCACAACAACAAAAAATGCACTTATTATTAATAACAAATTTTAACTAAGAATCTATTTCCCATCTTGTAAAGCAACTTCATAACACCATCATAGTTAATCTATTCACACTATATACCTTTCGGTATTAGAATCAAATATAATTAAAAATATGTGAGTGGTATAATAGAAGCTCCATGGCAGAAGACATAATTTAATAGACTTCCTTGGATAGACTCTTATTATCTTAATAAAAAAATTTAGTATATTTCAATCTTTCAAAACTGACTTAAAAAATAATACCTAAGCAATTGAGAAATAAAATTATATATAATATACAAAAATATTTAGATACAAAATAACTTTTATATATAATATCTAATCATATTTTATTTAATATTTTGTGTATTTGTTTAGCAAGATTCATGATTCACAACGCACATTCAAACTACAATCCGTCGTAAGTCAACCTCTTCTAAACTTAAACCATACTCAAAATGGCTTTGAGTAGAAGTTATTATAGTAACAAACACATCATACAAACCAAGATCTTTTCATTAATGTTCTATCATCCATACAAAATTCGTAAAAACAAAAGGTTTGAGTAATAATGAAGGTCCACATACATGACAATGATGAACACCTACCTCATTCTAATTGTCTAAAAAATTTGAATTCAAGATGTCAGATTATGTTGATAAACTGTACCGTACATGAAATCAAGCAGTCTGGATTCTACTAGAGCCCTCTGCTTGTTTTAACATGTATTCTTTCTTCATTTCCTCCAAAACAGAATCATTGGTGCTGTAAAAGAATTAACAACAGATATCAATTCCACATTCATAGCAACACAATTATATTAAACTGCATCTCCTATACTTCACAACATACAACTTTGGTTTTATATTCCTCTAACCAAAGAATATAGTAAAACTTGCATATCTCCTATTGTTGTTGTTGTTTCATTCATCAATTCCACGGTACAATTTATACAATACATTATAGACTCACATATTCTCGACCGTTGTACTCAAAACAGACAACAACGGTTATACACGGCTAACTCGATAATTACATATAAGACTTCAACGGTTAATATATTAACTACCCAACTACCCACAACGGCTAATATATTTATGATTATTCCAAAACCCAACAAAGATTAACTAGAATGTTCAGAAACATACATGGTTTAAATCAGATAAAAAGATAGAATGTCAAAATTGGGATACCAACAAATGAACCTAAATGTCTTCTTCTAATAATTGTTTTTAATCAAAAACAATTTTTGTTTGGGCAAGTTTGCTAAAAAGTGGTTTTAAGATTTAATTTTGTTTGGATATTAAAAAAATAGCTTTTAGATAAGAAAAGAGTATGCATGAGGCTGAAAGGACAAAAGCTGTTAAGAAATAATTATACTTAAGAAAGATACATGGGAACATTAGAACAAATTTGAGAGAGTAACTTCCCCTCTCTTAGGATTTCATATTGGATACACCACATACAATGTATGAGAGGGAAAATAAGGAAATTTGAAGAGATACACCAAGGAACTAGTTTTAGCACATAGCACCTTAAAATAAATCCTATTGAAGACTATTTATTCTAACAATTATGAATCACAATTTTTCCAGATTAAAAAAAACTGCTTATTTTCCAGAAAAACAAAAGCCTTTTACAAAATTTAAGCAGATGTCCCAAACAGCAGGCTTATTTTATAGCTAGTTTTAAAAAAAAAAAAAAATCAGGGCTTTTCTCTAAGTTAGGAATCAAATACTTATCTCAATTGAAAAGCTTTAGTAAGCTACAAGCTAATCCAACATGGACATACTGTTAGGAGTTAGCTAGAAGAAAAGGGAAATAACCAAGAGACAGTTAGAGTAGTTAATCAGTTAGTTATAAGAATTTATTAGATATAAACAGGGGAATTAAGGGGGTAGGATTCATTATTAGGTCATCATTTGTAGATCAAGCTTTTACACTTTCTTTTCTTTCCCATTTCTATTTTTGGCTCATAACACATATTATGCAAATATAACTATACATTGGCAACAAAAGAATACATTACAGACTAAAGTAAAACACCCTTTCTTACACACACCTAAGTGTCTCCTTTTCTTGATCTCCAAAGATGAAGAAATTTGATGGCAAGTACAAATGACCAAATTAACAGAATTTATTCAGGAAAGGGAGGAGGATTCTAATGACTAAAGTACATAAGAGACAAGACATGAATATATGTCATCAAGTTTCAGCATCTATGAAGCATAAGTAAACTTGATAAGAAACCAAAACCCTTAAATTGATCCTACAACGATTAGATTATTATTACATCAGTACTCCAAAGAATTTTATTACCAAAGTAGTCTATCAAAGATGTACCAAATTCAATATTTTAAGTCCCCGCTGTAGTCCAACAAAACAATGAAACCTGTAACATTTTATATCTTCCAGGAATAAATTGGAAAACAAACTTTTAAAATACCAACTTAACCATGTGTTTGGACAGAGAATTTCACAATGTAAAGGAAATTAAAATACATTAAATTTGTTTCAATTCAAATTGATTCATTACTCAAATGTTATGCTTGTATAAGACAATTCAAAATTATTGAAAATTTTTTGGATAAAGTATTTCAATTACTACCAAATATAAAAATTCATTTTTATATTAAAAAGTATTTAATAATTCAAATATCTTAGTCAGTGATGCTTCTTAGTTCGACATCAGTCAAGGTTATTTTCTCTCCCAAAGTCCACCAAAATCTTTTTAGGTAATATTAACAAGAGCTTTTCTTCATTAACATATGTCATTTACAATTATGTCGGTTGATATCAATTAAAGTTATTTTTCAATGTTATTAGTTGAAGTTATGTTTTGGCCGACATTTTTTACTGATGTGTTAGGAAAATTCCCTTAGTTAACATTGGCCAGAAACAGTCCTAGCCAAGGTTCCACAAAAGCTTGCAGAGTCAACATTAGAAAAAAAAATCTAAATTTACTTTGAACAGAAAATTAATATTGGCAATGTTGATTGAGAAAACCATCCTTAAACAAAAAATGAACTTTATAGGCATGAACCAAAATTAAGGTTGGCTAACATCGGCCAAAATAAACCCCTACCAAGATTAGTCAAAAATATCCTATCTATCATTGGCTAAATAATAACCCAGATCAACATTGGTCAAAAAATAATCCCACCAATGCCAACAAAAGAAAAACCTATGATCAACATCAATCAAAATACCAGGACTGAACCCGAAAACACCCCAGATGGGTCAAGCTAACAACACTCTGGACCGAGGCCAATCCAAGTAGAAAGTATGAAGCGAAGAAGCATAGATGTGAGAGATGAAAGAGTATGAAAAATTTGAAATTCTTACTTAGTAGATGAAATTTGAAAATTCTATAATCGTAAGTAATCAAATTACTCTAATAATTTTGTAGAATTTCAATTTCTTAAAATCCCTATCCAAACAACGTAATTTGTCTCAACATTTCAAATTATCCATAAAAATGAATTATGTTCCAAAAATTCTTCACCCAAACACAGTATAAGGGTTCACTCTGAAAAGAATTGTGTGAGCAAATCTTCAGCAGAAACTTACCCAGAATGTGCAAGACTTTTAAGGCCTATTTGCCTTAAAAAAACTTTTCCTGTTCTATTTTCTAATTTCATCACTAACTACAAATACCTTGTTTTCATTGTGTTTCTTGTTTTCAATGATTCATATTGCATTCAGTGAAAACAGCATAAGAGTATTTGACTACAAGAAATACAGTGGAAACATGGTGGTGTTAATAATCATTAATGGAAACAGGACAATTGAAAAGGCAAATGAGGAACAAAACTTTATCCTTTTCTAAAACAGGCTAAAACTCAATTTGTCATGTTCTTTTAAATTCGCCAGTACCTATCCCTTATCCTGGTAAGTTTTCAATTGGTATATCTTCACTGAATACAAACTAGGACACATAAACCCTACTGAACTGCATTAAGAACTTAAACCTTTGCTTCAACAATTATATCAAGAATTCTAAGAAACAGAATAAGATGCACAGACACAAGGGAGAATGAAGAATGAAATAGAAAGGCAACAATGAATATTGCATGTGGTATAATTTTCTCTATATACATGAGAAACGATAATTCATGATGGAATGACAATCTAACTTAACACTACAACAAATGCATCCAACTTGTCTACAAATAAAACTAACTTTTCTTGCTCTCAACAAAACAATCCAAGAACTGAATCAAATAAATCAAACAATGATTCATTTCATAACAGAGCTTACAATTGATGAAGACAATCATTCAGCTCTTTAGCTTGTTGGCGACAACGCCACACAACTGACAGTGTTTTCCCGGAAGCGCATTCAGCATACTTTGCCGTGTAACGATCACACTCCTTCAGTGCCTTCTGCTTCATTTTGCTGCGCAAAGCTGCAAATTTTATGATACACCAGCTCATTACTTTCACCAATTAAAAGGAAAAAGAAGGAAAAAAAAAAAAAAAACTTGATCTTAACCAAAACCCCATCTTGGATTCGTATGAGAACTACCCATTTGAAGTTAGCACACGATTAACTAAAAGAGTTCTCGTTTCTTCCTCAAAAATCACAACTTTCAGCACTTTAGTAATCGGTGCGTTTAGGGTTTATGATACGAAGTAAAAAATAGGTGGTACCTTCTTCCACTTTCTTCTTAACGTGATTCTCTCGTGCGTCTTGAATATAACCCATTGAGGTTTGAAAACGAGATTGAGATTGCGCTTTAGAAGTTTGTTGGATCACTGAAGAATACTCTGTTGCAGCATCGACAACACAGGTTTTTCAGTGGAAAGGAGAAAAAAAATACGCAGGGATTTTGCTAGAATTTTGGCTGAAAAAGTTAAAAGAAAAAAAAAACTTAATTAAGTTCGGAAAAGTTTAAAAATTTTCAATTAAGCTTTCATTAAATTTTTAATGATTTATTAAATACTTAATATTTATATATTCTAATTGATTATTTTTTGTTTGGTTTTTTTAAGTGAGACGAAACTCTTATTTTTAAAATTTTAGATTTTATAATCTAATAAATTTTATAATTCTATAAATTTTTTATTTTATAATTTTTTATTTTATATTTTTTGTTTTAGAGGATAAAGAATAAGTAGATTATTGTAGTGGAGTTTGAGGGATATGTTATAACTTGATGGAATCAAATATCAACAATCATTCGGCACCACCTGGTGCTACATTAAGTTTCTAATGAACGCTAGATTTATTTTTATGTTTTATATCAGGAAAATCTTTTGAAGCTTCAATAAAGCAATTGGTGTGAATGATTACTACAAGGAGTTAGAGTCCTTATTGCTTAAGGTTGATGCCCATGATAAAACCAATGAGGCCAAGGTAGTTTGGGTTTTCAAGTGGAAGAGAGATATTTAATACTTAATAAAAGTGAGTACTCCACAGTTAAAAATGTTTTGCATCTTGTCCTAAATATTGAAACTCAATTTAAAAGAAAAGATGGGATAAGGAGAAGTCACTCACACAAGGACTATTTCCAAGTCTTACCAAGAACCTCCTTTTAGGACTGATTCAACTAGTGACCACACTCCTTATCCTCCCACTTAGGTCAAGTTTTATAAAATGTTTTAAGTGTCTGGAGGTATGAGCACATTGCTTCTAATTGCCCTACTAAGAGAATCATGACCTTAAAGTTGAGTGGTGAGGTAAAGGTGACCACTCTTCTCCCGTTACCTTTCAAGAGCTCTTTTTCCTTTGATGTATTAAAGTAAACGAATCACATTAACCAATAAGGTTTTGATGATAACAAAACAGTCACTCTACCAGATGAGCGAGTCTCTATTTATAAGTGAAATAGCGTTAGATAACTAAGAGAGAACATCTAACAAAAATAATAAGGTTCTAATGAATGAGGTTAAGTAATTGATCAATATGGTTTGAAGATCAAAATATATGATATGTACTTATGTTTTTCATGTGCTTAATGAATAATATTCAAATGTTATGTATGATATTATAAGCAAGTCTAGCAAATGCAAAGGCCAAGTCTTTAGCATTAGATGAGTCTAAGTCATAGACAAGACCATGTTTTAGATAAGTACACAAATGGTAATCACTAGGTTTGATCATTATACAACTAAGGTGTTAGAAGACTTAAAGGGTTAGGCTACCCATGGCAACTTAAGTCATTAGACGACTAAAGCATTAGACAACCTAAACAGTAGAACTCAGTTTTACATTAAACGGGTTAGAAAGAACACACTTTGATATTTGGCTAAGTGTTTTAAACTTTGGTTGATAATGCGAATTGGTATATTAATTTAAGCATTTGAAACAGAGAATTAACTGTATGAGCTATAACATTCAAGAAAATTATCTTGTGACAATTACATTATGGAAGAAGAAAGGTTTTTAATCAAACATTAAAATCAACTGTAAATTAGGAAATGAACTAAGACTAGATTGTTTGATTGATTGAGAAATATTATAGCTCTAAAAATTCAAATGTAGAAGCATATTGTATACAAATTTCTTAACGGGACAATTGTGCCATTAAAGAGAGAGCAGAATTCAAATCAAGTATGAGTTCATTCATACAAGGAAAAGGATATCCTAAAGAGCATCAACAAATTCATAATTAAAGTTTTGAACAATAACATTAAAGATTTAAGCTGAAAAATCAAATTAAAGAGTTGATCAAGTCATTCCATATCATGAAGATTATGATGAAGCGTTGCAATTCGAATTCTCAACTACTATCAAATGCAACAACTATACAAATGATGCAACACCATACAAGATTCAAGAAGATCAACGAAGCTATTTACAAAAGATCAAAGTGTTGAGAATTTGTCATATCATTGTTGACATGAGAAGCCAAGGTGGTTTGCTTCTTGAAGATTTGATGAAGATTGAATGAAGCTCTTTTGAACTATCTTGAAGCCATTACCATTGGAATGAAGTCTACATTGATGAAGGAAAGGAGATTTGATGATAACTATATTGATCAAGACTGGAACATGTGCTCTCCATGTACTTAATCATTTAGAAAGTGTATTTTAAATTTGTAATTCATGTTGTAGACCTTATAGCATTAATTAGATGAAGTTTGGTCTTTATTGTGTTTTTAATCTGTTGAATGATTTTTCAACAGGTTAAAATGTCTCTTTTAATCTGTTGAATGGCTTTTTAACAGGTTAAAAGGTTGGCTATAGTAGTTTTAAACTGCAACAAATTCAATCAGTTGATTTAGTTTTTAATCGACTGATTTCACTTAAGTCTAGTGAAATCAACCGATTGATTTGAAAATCAACCTGTTGAATTTCGTAACAGTTTGACTATATAAGCTGTGATTTTCGAAAGAGAGGTTAGTTGATCATTTTAGAGCACGAATTTGTTCTGAAAACTTGTGGAAACTCTCTCCTTCATGATCATACGTGTTGCAGTTGTTGAAGATTGATCTTGGATCAATTCTTAGAGCTTTTGGCTTGGTTTGAAGCTTGGAGAAAGTGGTTTGTGGTAGGCAAGGCTGTGCTACCACTAAGGTTTGATCTTTCTCAAGCTTTGTGTGTGTGCCTGGTGGATTTCCAGGTCTGCAAGAGGGTTCTTGCTGTGCTGGTGTGATTCTTGTGTGATTCAAGAGTCTTTTGTGGTGTTTTTGCATATTTTGGAAGTGTAAGGGTGGATACTTTGTAAAACTTTTGAAATAGTGCAAAGTCAAGCTAAGGTTGCCTTGACAAATTGGATATACCTCAGGTTTGAGTGAACCAGTATAAAAATCTCGTGGTGTCCTCTCTTCTCTAACCTTTCTCTCTTGCATTTTCATTTTAAAGTTTAAAAAACTTGTGCTTTAATCATCTTTTTCATATTCTTGCATGTTTTCATGGCATCTACAGTATTGAGCATGTTTGTATAATCATTTGGAACTGGTATTTATCATTCTTGAGCATTGTTTCTGGTTTAAAATTCAAATTCGCATTTCTGCATTTTTCCCAATATTTCAGTCGACTATTTTTCTGTTTCAATCGATTGATTATACCAAAACAGAATTTGTATAGTAAAATCAATCTGTTAACTCTGTTTTTGATCGATTGATAGTGTACAGTTCAATACTGTTTGCATCCTAACTTGGTGATCTATTTGATTCAATTCAAGGTGGTTTTTAGCTTGCAAAGATAGCCTAAATTTTTAACTAGCCAATTCAACCCCCCTTCTTGGCTTTTCAACCATTTCAAAACTAACAATCATTAGTGATTGAAATTAGGTTGAAAGTTTACATTTTGTATATCCTTCACAAAGTGAAGTTGTAACCTTTGAGCTAAATTGTACACTCTTGCTATGAGAAGATCGAAGTGATGAGAAATTGCCATATCATTAGTGATTAGTGAATTGGGTCAGATGCTTACATCTTGTAAATTATTCACCACCCTTAGATAAGTAGTATATGCTAAAGAACATTAGATGCTTTGGGGAGTCAGACACTTGTATGTGTTAGACGTTGCAAGGTCATGTTGGCCAAACAAACCTTATACCATGTGGGTTGTGCGAGACGAAAATGCTTAATTGCTCCCTAGTGTGCTAAGAATGTGTGAAATTGACCCTATAGAGACACGTGGAAGAAAAAGAGAAAGATTTGGTTGAGACACGAGACCTGACCTTTGATACACTACCACATTTTTCAAAAGGACAAAGGCATACACAAACTACATTGTGGTACAATGCTACTTTATGTTTAGGATAAAGGTCCAAAGCACGTAGGAAGTGCAAATTTTGGCTCATTCAAGGAGCATAGGTCGAGCGATATTAGGTCATGTAATAAAGTGTCTTGTTGCTACATTCTCTTCACTCAAGATGTGGAAAGACTGATGGTTGATCAATGAGTAAAACTAGAGTAAGATCTACTTGCGGAAGATTCTTCGACACTCAAGTTTGTAGAGAGATACAAAGAAGTAAAAGAGAGTATATGAGATTGAGTGAATTTTTTCTGTGAAAATGCATCATAGTTATTGACAGGGATGGATCCAAAATGTAGACGAAAAAGAGAGTGGGTTCTTTGAGGTAGGGTTGAGCAAAATAATCGTATATGACCAAATCCAAAGAAACCCAAAGTAAATTTGAGCATACGATGAGGTTATATTGGATAAACAAATAATGTTGGACAAATAAAATTGAATAAAATGGATAATTGTGGTCAAGTTCAGATAGTATAAATAGTATAAATTTGTAATCCAAAAAACTTGACCAAATTAATCCGCAACTCAAACAACCCAAATCTAACTAACTCGATTGATTAAATGGTTGAATATTGTACAGTATGTCCAATCGGTCAATCGGCCATTACTGACCCCCAGGGGATCATCGGTCTCACGGGTAAGCGAACAACCATGTAGCATCATTAAAGGACCATCGGTCAGACGGTCGAACATAAGGATTTAATTGTACCCATGCCCATCGGTTCATCGGTAGAACAACAGCGGTGGACCTTCTCGTCTCAAGGGTCCATCGGTCCATCGGTACAACAGCAACGATGGACCCTCTGACCTCTAGAGTCCATCGGTTCATCGGTAGAACAGTAGCGGTGGACCTTCTTCTCTCAAGGGTCCATCGGTCCATCGGTACAACAGCAAGGATGGACCCTCTGACCTCTAGAGTCCATCGGTTCACCGGTAAAACAACAACGACGGACCTCATAAAAACACAGGACGGTCGATCGGTAAAACACATTACTAGCTTGTCGAAAACATCGTCATTTAACCCAGCCAAGCGACCATCGGTCGCACGGTCATATAACTTAAGCCAACGATTATCGGTTAAACGAGTCAATAATCGTCACTAAGGGATCATTGGGCCGTGATTAAGAAACCCTAATTACAGGCCCATGCCAAAAGCTATAAATAGGACCCAAAGGTAAGTTGATAAGAATCTTAATTGCGCATTTATTACAACGGATAATCTGACACACCGATCGGTCCCTTCTGACTTAAGCATCGGAGTATTTTAGACAGGTACCCCGATCGTCATCCCCACCGATCGAGCTAAGGAGTGGATTTGGCTGAAGTCATTGGAGAGGAGGAAGGTATCACGAAGTGAAGGAGTTCTT
>Ga0214542_1010246_pt1 | contig 13813 bp, 7 predicted proteins | sample CNSS1metaG_FD_160096 | JGI IMG/M metagenome (GOLD analysis project Ga0214542, IMG submission 160096) | Root nodule microbial communities from cowpea collected in UCLA plant growth center, Los Angeles, California, USA - CNSS1 | ecosystem: Host-associated > Plants > Roots > Nodule | place: USA...
CAAATTAATTGAGACTTTACATTGATTAATTTGTAAGACTATAACAATAATAAAATGAGCAACAATCTTTAGATAACCGATGATGAATCTATTTTGAAAAAGCAACGGAATCAATCTATTTTCTTTACTATTGTTTTTATTTCTTTTTATCTTTTAAATTTTATTTTATTTTTTTTATCTTAATCCTCCAATATTTTTATTATTTTATTTAACTAATTCTTTTGTATAGTTTTATAAGAACTAATTTGTTAATAATCAATTCCGTGTTCGTTGGGAGACGACTTTGGGTTACTTTACACTTACTATTTTGTTGACTACTTTCTTAACAATACTGAAGTTGTTATAGATAAGTAGTATTAATTTGATCGCGTCAACGACAACATTATCAGGCCTCCACAAGTATAACACTGCACCTGACCCTATTGAGGAGAAAAGTTCCTAGACCCCTGAGGCTGATGGTGAGGTCTATCGTATGGTCTCCTCCGCTCCTCATGTCTGGGCTTAGACCCAAATGGTCTATCTATACTCTGTGGCTACTGTGGGCGCTAACCTTCCACCTCATTCTTCATCTTCTCCATTACTCGTGCTTTCTCCACCAGTGCAACAAAGTCCTTGATGGATAGAGGGGCTACCATCAAGCAGATGTCGTCACGGAGACCGTTCTCAAACTTACGACATCTTCACTCTTCATCGATTGGCAAGGTTTTGAAGCGGCTGAGATGCTTGAACTTCTCAGCATAGTCTGCCATAAATTTCCCTCCCTGGGTCAATTGGAGGAATTCCACCTCCTTGGCATATCTCACACTGTCAAGGATGTATGCAGAGAGGAACTTCCCCATGAAGGCCTCCCATGATGGACTTCATGCTAATCCACCAGTGTTTAGCTTCTCCGGTGAGCATATAGCCTGCAAAAGCCAACCTGTTATCTGCTGGACACATCTTCGCGTCGAAGATTCTCTCTAGGTCCTTCAACCACTGATCGGTTGCATCCGGGCTAGTCTTCCCGTTGAATTTCACTGGATGGTGTTTCAGGAAGTCTTCCAGACTCCACTCTTTGACTAGCGGTCGTGGCTCAATACCAAACACAGGGGCAACCACCCTGTTCTCCTCCATGTGCTGCCGGTAGGCATCCTCAACAGCTACCCTAGCAGCCTCCATCTACTGCACCACCAGTTGTTATTGCTCAAGCGACGCTGCCTGTCACTGCATGGATGCTTCGTGTTGCTGCATCATCACCGTGCTTTGATGCGTCATAGCAGCTACCATTGCCTCGATTGCTCTAGCGATATCTTGTACATCGCCTTGGGAGGATTGCGGAATCCTATGAGATGGTGCCATCGTTTAATGGCACACAGGAAATCACTTGGTTAGGTTTGATAAGATAAGATTTTAACTAAAAACACTCAGAGAGACACAGAGAAAGCTATGTGGACATCTAATTCCATAGACCTAAGGAATGACAACTCTAATACCATAAATGTAATGCTCCATTTAATTTTAACAAACAAAATTAAAGGAAGCATCACACTAAATAATATCTTAGCGCAATCTCAAATAGGATCATGTAGAAATCTAAAAGACAGACTAGTACATGGGCCATAACTTTAAAGAAAAGCCCAATAAGAACGTGAAGTCCAGCCCAAGTAGACTATGCAACAGAATCATCTCTCCCATGTTGACCACGAGTACCTCTCGCATTTGCTCCCATCAACAAATTGACGATCATCACAAGAGTAAAAGAACAACATACAGAGCAATTAAACAAGCAAAGGGTAAGCTAGAGCCAAAAAGATTTTATCATTCAATCAGATATACTTTCACAGTCCAATATACATATATCATCCAAGCATGTTATGACCTTCCAATCAATACACTAAGACTCGACTTGACTCATCTGGATACATAAAACCTGGTCGGATTCAGCGGATTCTTGCACTTGTGGTTGATTACCCTGCTCACTCCCGAGCTATGTGTTACAAGTGCTACAATGATTCAATCCCCCATACACAAGGTTATCCCTTAATGAGTTTCAGGTCTCCTGCTACTCTCACCACTAGAGTCAGTCTGCTCTAAGTGAGACTAACTGACTCCTTAGAGTTTCAGGATGCAACCTTACCTTGAATCCTTACCAAATTATATAGATGGGGCACCACCATGAACTCCCACTAACAGGGGTCATGGAATTATGTCCCGACCACTGAAGCACGACCCTGAAATCTCACCTAGAGATTTCAAGGAATTATGCACTGACCACAGACCAATCATAATCAAACAATAAAGTAATACATATCATACACATAACCTAATGCCAACCATCTTCAACCCATTCTCATTCGTTTCCAAACATTGAATCATACCAACTCATCTTTAGTATTTCATATCAATACCATGTCTCTTTGATTCAGCCCTTCTCATTTAAATTACATGCCAAGTCCATACCAAACCCCTCATTCACTATCAATGAATCACATCACTCATACATAACCATTCGTCTCATATTTTTAACATAACAATTACACCGAAGCAAGTGCCAATCATCCAAGATCAAAGAAACAACCAAGCACCACATTGCCCTCGCCCAACTCCTCGCTCAGGCTGAAGAGTCTCGCTCAGGCGAGAAACTCTTGCTCAAGCGTGAGACTCTCGCTCAGGCGAGCCCCCTTCGCCTAGGCGAGCCCCCCCTCCCATTTAATTCATAACCGCAATTAAAGGAAACGCCACACATAAGATAGTATAACAACGCAGTCTTGGGGTTCCCAACATCACCCCTACAAAACTAGGCACACCACGATGCCAACAAAAGCAGAATAACTGTTTAACTAAAAGTTTACAATCTAATAACCACGAATACAGGGGCCAAAAGAAGCATGACGGAAAGAAGTACAAGATACTGCCCAGATGGCTAGGTAGCGGAATCGCCATTCCATTGTTGACCACGAGAACCTCGCCCATCTGCTCCCATCAACCCAATTGATGATCATCGCAAGGAAGAACAGCCACATACAACACAACCATGCAACAAAACGGGTAAGCTAGAGCCAACACGTATTCATCATACAGTCAAATATATTTTCATCATCTCATATCCATATAACAACCAAACATGTTATGACTCTCCATTCAATACACTACGACTCAACTCGACTCATCCGGATACGTATAACTTGGTCGGATTCAGTGGACGCTTGCACTTGTGGTGGATACCTCTGCTCGACCCTAAGCTGCTCGATCTTGAGCTATGTAATACAAGTGTTATGATGAATCAAATTTCCCTCACCACAAGGTTAGCCCTTACTGGATTTCAGGCCTCCTGCTACTCTCACCACAAGAGTCAATCCGCTCTAGGTGAGACTAACTGGCTCCTCAGAGTGTCAGGATGCAACCTTACCTTGAATCCTTTTCTAGTTATACAGATGGGGCACCACCATAGACACCCACTAACAAGGGCCATGGAATTACGTCTCGACCACTGAAGCGCAACCCTGAAAGTCCCACCTAGAGACCCCAAGGAATTATGCACTGACACGGACCAACGTACATAAACAACCAATAATTTATACATATGTTGCACACAAGATTTCAATCCAACACCCATAACAAGATTCCATTTCTCATATGTTGAATCGCTACCAACTCGTTATTCCCAATCATGAGTAAAGTGTTTCTCCTCATAACGTAACCATGCCCCTGATTTACCAACCATCAAGATTTATTGTTACTCATACCAAACTTGTCACTCCAATTTCATGAATCATCTCATACAATTATCATGTTCCCGTCACGTCAAAACTCACAACTCACCACTCGCCCGCCACACCATTTATACAGGCAATCCAGTTCATAAATTTAAAGATAAAACTCATACAAGCATGTTGTTCACTTTTTAAAATCCAAGAAACATCAAGACCAATCCATTTCTCGCCCAGCATCTCGCTCAGGCAGAAAGGTCTCGCCCAGGCGAGGAAGACCCTCGCTCAGGCGAGCTCCCTTCGCCTAGGCGAGAGCTCGACTTCCAGCCTGGGAACCCTGCGCGCGTTCTCGCTTAGGCGAGACTCTCCTCGCTTAAGCGAGACGCTCGCTCGCCCAAAACGTACAGTGGGTTGCCTAGGCGACCCTTCGCGAAGAAAACACTTAGGCGAGCCCCTTTAACTCTCGCCTGGGCGAGACAGGTTCGCCTGGGCGAGTCTATCAGACTCCGCCACTATTCCTCTCTGCCATCAACACAGTTCCATTTCCAGAAAACAAATCAATTCACACCATACATTCACAGTCACATATAAGCACGAAAACCACGAAACGACATCCAAGCAAGCATTTTTATACCGAACAATAGGGTTCTAGCTTCCCTTACCTGGGAATAGCTAGCAAAATGACCCGACGCGCCCTTTATACCAAACACACGAGCACAACGACTAAATGAGCGAACGTAAGAGCTAAAAAGATGGCTGAACAGAAGCACAATATGGTCACTAGGAACCCTAGCTGGGAAAAGAACAGAATGAGCAAAAGAAACAAGTATGGGCTTGCCACAACACTTACATGGAGTAGGAAACAACCTCGAACTAGCTCGAAGACGGCAGAACCCTAACCCTAGCAGAGCGTCACGTGAGAGCAAGGGGATGACGGCTGGTTCTTTTCTGAAAGTGAATGAAATGTGAAATTAGGGCAACACTAAGGGTTCTTATATCATGGGCCAGCCTTTAGGCCCACTGTTGCAGGACAGCCCTTAGAATTAAGGACAGAGTTACGTAAACAGATTTTAATGGGCCTTACATATATATATATATATATATATATATTATGTTTTTTTAAGTAAAATCTATTATTCATATTATATTTGCATAATTCTTTTATTATTATTTGTTATATAATGTTATAATATAATATATTTGATATTTTGAATTATTTATTTTATATATTGCATGTCTTACTTTTTTGTTTAGTATTTTATATATAAAAAATAACATTAAAACTAAAAATAATTCTGATTCAAATAATTTTAGAATAGATCGGATTAAATTGTTAAAATCAATTTAAACATTAAATAGAGTCACAACCAATATTTCATTAAGAAAATATCTAACAATTTAGTAATCTACTTCGACTAAATTTGGATGTTGAAATTATTTATATGCATGAAAATGTGACTTGGGAATAAAGAATAAATCTAATATGTTAAAAATTTTCAATATTTAAATTAAAGAGGATATGATGAACTCATTTATGAATGTAATATGTTAAGTTCTATTTAATAATTGGCTTAAGGTGGGAAGTGATATTGTATATACTACGATAACTAATCTACTGTTCAGATTGCCTCCAATCCAAGGACAACTCAACGGTTTGGAAAGCATAAAGGAAATTTAAAAAATAAAATATTTTATTTGAAATTTATTTTTTGAACTTTTTTTGATGCAAAATTATTTATTAAATTATTATAATTAATTCCATTTAACATTTTTTTTCAGTAGATAATATGACTAATCCATTTAATCTTTTTTGAGACATTGTTGATTTTAAATAATTTTTCATTATCTTTAGATTTGTGAAACTCATTTCGACTAAAACAATTGACACTAAAATTGTTAACATAATTCTATAAGTTATATATACATTTGAAAAAAAGTTACTCTTTTTATATAATTAAGAATGTCAATTGGTTTATCATTTTCAAAACTTATAATTTTCCTTAAGATATTTAATTATGAAATTAAATCAAATCTATCAATATCCATCAAATTATCATGTTTTAAAGGTTTTTTAAGGTTTAAGCATTTTTGTTTCAAAAAATGAAGTATCTACACACCATAATACATAAGACATTTGCTCTTTTTTGTTCATAGCTCTTTTTTATTATGCAATTAAAGTCTCAATTCTTCTTTTCTTTTGAATTTTTGAATAGCTTGATTCAAATTTTCTAGTTGACATAATTCTATAAGTTATATTTTGATATGAAATAAAAAATGATAATATATAAAACACTACTAAAGATAAATATATAAAATGAATGAATTAAAACAATAAAACCTGGTTTCGGTTTTCAAGAAAATAAACTTGATAGTAGGTTTGCAGTATCTTGAAAGTCTCTTTTACGTTCTTAAGTCTTAACTTTTTCATAAACTGACAAAGTTGTTTATTTTAAGATTAATCATAATAAACATAATTAAATTTTTTTTTGCTCTTCTAAACTCGATAGTAAGTATTTTTTTTTTCTCCTAAACTTGAATTATCTCTCTATAGAAAACTCAACTTTGAATTATGCTCCAATTAATTTATTATCCACCAAAATAATAAATCATAATCTAATTAATAATTTTATAAAAAAATTCAGTCTCGTCAATTTTACTACCAATAAAAATTAACATACACTAATAATAATTTAATTAAATTTTATTCCCAAACATAAACTTATAATTAATTTAATAGAGTTATATTAGTAATAAAATATTTTTTCAGGTCTTTTTTTATCTTAAATATAAATTTATAATTAATTTAATAGAGGTATATTAATTAGTACTAAAACAATTTTGAAGCCTTTTTTTTCTTAAACATAATCTTATAATTAATTTAATAGAGAAATATTTGTAGTAAATTTTTTTTTTGAAACTTTCTTATTCTTGAAACTTAGAACGAGTGCTTTAATCACTTTACCTTGAATGCTACAATCAAGTCTTCCTGAATGAACCAAACAAAGAAATCGATTGCCATGTACTTATCGAGAAAATCAATTCCGGATTAATCAACTTGCTCCCTATCTTCATTTGTAACTAGAGATGGCAAATAAACTTGTTCTCGTGGGTATTACCCGAGCCCGTCCCCATTTTGACGGGAAATCCCCGATTTTTTCAATTGGGTATGGGAATGGGGATGGGGATGTACTTATCCCTGCCATAATACTTGTCTCCTCCATATTTCCATATTCGTTAAAATTATTAAAAATATTCACAATTAATTAAGTAACACTATATATATATATATATATATATATATATATATATACACACTATATATTTCATCTTATAATAACATTTATGTAATTATGTTAAAATAATGTATGTCAATTAAAAAATTATTTATTTTTAATATTTCTATTATTTTTTATATCTTTATTTATTGTATATTTTCCTTTCACATGAGAATGTTTAATACTCTCAATTTAAGTATTTAATAGCACAAACCTTTCATTTATTAGGTAATATAATTTTTTTAACTTATTATTAATATTTGTTTAATTTGAAGAACTCTTTTGTTTTCCTAAAAATCTCAACCATTGAGTATATATGTTGATATTTGAAAATTTTTCTTAGATCTCTAAGATATTTTTCATCTTATCATACCCTTAATTATACATTTGTTTCCCTTTGTACGATTTCTTTCAATAGTCTCCAAATTGTTTATAAGACACACATTTGTTAATTTTTTAATATTTTTATTTTTTGTTTATTTTCATCATGTAGAATATTGTAACGTCCCATTTAATTATTAAGCGAAGTTAAAAGAAACGTCACATAGAGATAACATTGTAGCGTAGTCTTGGAGTCCATAACACGACCCCTACAAATCGGGCACACCACGATGCCAAAGGAAAACCAAATAAAAGTCTAACAAATGAGAGTAAGGTAGTAAAGCTTAAAACAATACATGGGCCATAACCCTAAAGAAAATCCAGGAAAAATGTAAAATCCAGCCCAAATGGCTAAGCTGCGGAATCTCCATTGTCGTGCTGACCGCGAGAACCTCGCCCATCTGCTCCCATCAATTAAATTGATGATCATCGCAAGAAAGAAGTACCACATACAAGACAACCATACGACAAACATGGTAAGTTAGAGTAAAATAGTTCATCAAGTGGATACATATCATTACACATTCCAAGGAATTCATATATCATCCAAACATGTTCTTACTTCTCAAACAATACACTAGACCCTGACTTGACTCATCCAGATACATAAAGTCTGGTCGGATTCAGCGGATGCTTGCACTTGTGGTGTATACCTCTGCTCACCCCCGAGCTATGTGTTACAATGTTACAATGAATCCATTTCCCTCACCATAAGGTTAGCCCTTAATGAATTTCGGGCCTCCTGCTACTCTCACCGCAGGAGACAGTCCACTCTAAGTGAGACTAACTGACTCCTTAGAGTGTCAGGATGCAACCTTACCTTGAATCCTTACTAGACTATACAGATGGGGCACCACCATGAACACACACCAACAGGGGTCATGGAATTACGTCCCAACCACTGAAGCGCGACCCCGAAAGTCTCACCTAGAGACCCCAAGGAATTACACACTGACACGAACTGAAAAATCATACATCACAATGAGAGAACATTAATCATGATTACAATTTCGTACTAACCCCTGAAAATGAATCCTCATTAGTATCACATGTTAAATCCATACCACTGGTCATTACCACCCCATGAGTCTAGGGCCTCGTCTCATATCAATATCATGCCTCTTCAATTCCAACCCACTCATCCATTTCACATGCCAAGATCCCTCAATCACATTTATACACTTTATAACACAGATCATGTTATGCCTTTCAATTCACAAACTTCATACCTCATACAAAACACATCATAACCAACAATCAAATTTCCAATTTAAAAGAGTCATCCAACCTGCAGCATATCTCGCTCAAGCCAAGAGCCATCGCTCAGGCGAGAGGGGTATTTTCGCTTAGGCGATAGACCCTCGCTTAGGCGAGATCGCGACTAATGCTGGGATTTCCTCGCAGGCTCGCTTAGGCGAGTCCTGGCTCGCCTGGGTGAGACAACCTCTCGCCCAACATTGGCATCCCTCGCCTGGGCTAGACCATAACAGCATTCCAGGCCTTCACTCCTCCTCGCTTAGGCGAGTGGCTCTCGCCTGAGCGAGACTGGCCTCGCTCAAAACCAGCACTAGTGCAGAATTCCCATTTTACCTCACCTTATATGCCTCGGTTGGCCAGGAACCAAAGCATATAATGGCGCGATGGCATTTTTGCAACTAGAGCCAAGTTTTAGGCCTCGGTTCTCCAAATACTCGAAGCCAAAGAGGGGTATAGGTCGCGGTTCGCTCAAAACCGATGCCTGTTGGTCTCTTGGCAAGCGTACCAAAAGTCAACTGTGGTATAATGATTTAAATTAGGAGTGTCGAACCCACGAGGAACGGATTCAGTGAAAATTAATAATTATCTCAATCAGCATATATATGCAGAAATTTTAATTCGATGGATTATCAGCAGTTAAACTAAATTGCATAAATAAAATACAGTAAAACAGAAAATTAGTTAAAAGATCAATAAAAGAAACTGGGATTGAATTTCATCTATCTCCCTTGTTTGTAATCTGGATGAATATAATATATAACATCTGAAAATACCAATACTGATGCACACTAAAAAATCATTTATATCGATCCCTCACGTATAAAATTCATAAGATTAGTTCCCTGAATATTGATTCCTCACATATTCAACAAACTATCCAGCATTACGGTCGAGTGTTAAAAGCAATTGATATATTGAGATCTATTCCTAGCATCACAGTATATCAAGTATCATTGTTCAAATCAAATTTTTAGAAATACTTTCCAGTCAGATCTAAAAATCAAAATCAAAACATCTATTGATCAGATAGAAGTAAGCATTAAGAGCAGAACAATAATACCAATTCTGAGTAAAACAGAAATGCTATATATAAATATCACCAGATTACATCCAAGTTCGAGTAGATTACATTCAATCCCAAAGGAGAAGATTAGCCACTCATGGTAGCTATCAAATCCTAAGAACTAAAGAAGAAGAAGAAGAAATATGATCTGTGTTATGCTCCTGGTAGCAGCTCTGCAGCACGGATGCACTCCTCTTCCAAAATCTCTAGCCCATCTGCAGTTCTGAACCTCCAAAATATATATATAGCTCGAACTCTCGCTTGGGCTACTGAATCTCCCTTGGGCGAGATAGAGTACTTCAGCATGAAGGAAGGGTCTCGCTTGGGCCACTCATTCTCGCTTAGGCGAGATAGAGTTCTTCAGGTTGAAGAAAGGTCTCGCTTGGGCGACCATGTTCTTGCTTTGGCGAGAATTGAAAAATTGCATCTTGGCTTCTTCACGAAATCTCGCTTAAGCGAGATCAAGCTCGCTTGAGCGAGAAAGGCGGCAAGTGTCTCGCTTAGGCGAGAAGACTTTAACTTTTGGGCGAGCCTGTCCTAGCTTGAGCGAAACACCTTAGTTCTGAGCGACCTGTAGCAGATTTTCCTCCTTTTCTTCTCTATTTCTTGCTTTCTCCTTCACTCTTCTTGAGTTCTCTTTAATCTTTCTTGAAAAACACACAAAATAGGATCAAATGATTTCTTTAATTCAAAACTTGGAAGCATGTGATTGAAACTTAGATTTAGGGAGAATCAATATGAAATGAACACCCATTAAAAGCATAAGTGCCAGATTTTGTTATGAATCTTTACTGAATTTTGGCACTTATCACACATCCCATCCTCCATCTTCCTTCATTCTCTTCTCCATTTTGTTTCCTCAATCTCCAAACCAACACAAGGACTGGTTAATAAAAAATAGTTCATGGGTCTACAACAGAAATCAAGAATAGAGGTAATCCCATAACTCTACACACTCACACATCACTAAGTAGTTATCCAACATTCATCCATCAATAATAATTCAATACAAAAGTACCCATAACCAGAAAACCCAATTAAAGAGAGGAAGAAAAAGGTTAGAACAACAGTGGAGAGGAAGGATCGGTGATAACGACAATGGTGTTCTTGGCCAACGACACGCCTTGGTAGATGTGTAATGTTAAGAAGTGGAATTTAAGCTTAATTCAATCCTACAAAACTGCCTATAGAAGGTTGAGGGACAAAAAGTTGACTAAACCAAATATAGAAGGTTAATTATTTCTTTGCTCTATCTAACAGTAAGTATGCCAGACATTCAATTCAATGTATGCTTGTGTGCAATATTTCAATCCAATCCAAAAGAGTCACATTACAAAACTATAAAAATGATTCTCAAGTATATGAAATGGACAATCAATGTTAGATTATGGTTTTTCATATTCTGACTATGGAGGATGTAAATTGGATTGGAGAAACACAAGTGGAATATGTCACTTACTTGGCTCAAGCTTGATATCATGATACAGTAAGAAGCAAACTTGTGTGACACTCTCCGTAGTTGAGGCAAAATGCATAGCAGCTGGTCATGGTTGTGCTCAAATCATTTGGCTAAAACATCAACTCTTGGATTATGAGTGAAATTGGTAAAGGTACCCTTGTATTGCGATAACACTAGTGTAATTAATCTAACTAAGAGTCCAATATACCACTCTAAAACCAAGGATATTAAGACGAGACATCACTTCATTAGAGGTCATGTACAAAAAAGTGACTGTGAAATTAAGTTTGTTAAAACAAAAACTCAACTAGATGATTTGTTCACAAAATCATTAACTCGAGATAAATTTAACAAGCTAAGAACTGAACTAGGCATATTGGATATGAAAAATGTGTTCTTATGTGTTTTTAGCATGTTAATCTTATAAATCCATGCATTGATTTCATTTAAATAAGCTATTGTGTGCATAAAATGTGAATTGTCACAGTTAGTCTATTGATTTTATAATTCTATGCATTGATTTCACTTAAACATTCACTGTATGTAGGAAACATAATTTGACACATCATTTAGTCTATTGCATAAACTATTTGCTGCTTTTATGAATGCCTTGACCATAAGGCATATGTGTTATGTGATTCTAATCTGCATGCACCTCACATGGTCTGAACTGATTGATCTACTCATGGAAACTAATTGGAAACATAATACTTTAATTTGATTGAGAAATATGATGCATTTACTCTGCTTTGATAATGTAAACATAATTAAATGCAATAAATATGCTCAATTCAACTAACTAATTATGCATTCAACATGTTCATCTATAAATATTGCATTTGTAAACATGAATCTGCATCCATATTTCCTAGATACAACCACACCTACAATCATCATGCCTCGTTGCTGACAATGTCATGTTCACTCTGAGGAAGAACACTCTACTCCTCCCACTTCTAGCTCTCCAAATCAGGAACACCAAGGTAGAATTGAGGCTTGGTTTGAGGGAAATGAGGACAACATCCAAGTGTTTCTCCATCTCAGGCAATGACACTAAAGTATCTATCTCACCCTTTATCATGCTAGCACATCCTTATTGTACAAAGATAGATTCGATCTTTATCCTCCATAATTTGAAGTTGTTCTCACTAGATAACTTCTTAATGTCAAACTTAGTGGTGATGTCTTCAAACATTACTCCTATTGACTTTCTTCCTCTTGTTCTCATAGATGGTTACTTGTTAAATTCTTTGAGTGGACATACATGAAAGATTTAGTATGTACTTCGATGAGTAAATCCACATAAGAGATCTAATATCATCTCCAACCTAAAATCTTAAAAAAATTGGTTTGTAGATTTTTCTCCTTCTATATTAATTGTTGATCTTGTTATTTTTCACTCAATGTGAGACTTTAAACTTCATACTTCAATTTGTCACAACTCCACACATGTTCTAAAGATGGCATTTTTAAAGGTTATGCAATAGTAAAGAAAAATATAAGAACAAGAATGAAAGAAAACAAGTATATTATAATACAAGCTTATAAATATCTCACAATACAATGTATATCGCATATATTATACTGCACAAAGAATAATGGATGTCTATCTATAAAACTAAAGAAACAAGATTATAGAAAACTACTATGATAATTTGACTAAACACCATCTAATACAGGTGGTAGATGGGAAACATTCAAACTTATTTAACACTATCAAACGTTTTTTATAGAGCCAATATATTTGTGTGTATATAAATCAAAACAAAAGGTATAATTCAAGGGCATTACAAAAGACATAAAATTGCAATACTAATTAAAAGTATTTTTAAATCTAAAATTTTATTATGAGAAGCCATGCATTAATATAGACTCAGTCAAAAGTCAAAACTAAAAAGTAAAAATCGACAGTAAATAGTTATTATCATCAGATTTGCATTGCAGTCGCGAAAATCTTAAACAATAATTCATTAGCGTTGAATTTTGAAGGTCGACTTTAAGTAATGTTAGCTTATCTGATACTAAGTAGTATTAGCTTAGTTGACAACAATTAGAGTCAGTTTTGTCAATGTTAATTCATTACAAATTTTTAGAAAGATAAAAAGATTTTGATTACTAAATTAAAAACTAATTAAGAAACTAATTCATTTTGGTAATCAAAACCCAAATAATTATTAGGTAGTTAGTAAGAAAATATGGATTTTTTCTAGACATAATGAATTTGAATGATTATTTTCAAAGTGAATATTATCTGAAGGATATTATGTGCATTTATAGGGTCTCTCTGCACCTTAGAACTATATGATAAAAAAAAGTAAATTTTTAGATAGATGGAAAGATTTTGATAGCTTGATACATTTTTAAAAATGTGTCATTAACAACTAATTTTAGTGATCAAAAATTATTAATCACTATAATGACCAATTTATATATTAATTTACAAAAGTAAAAATTATTAGTTATTAAAATAAATTATTATAAATAAAAAATTATAATTGATCACTAAATTAAAGACTAATTTAAAAACTAACTCATTTTAATAATCAAACCTAGCTATCGGTAAGTTGTATGGAAAAATGAAACTGAAAAAAAAGAGGCTTTTTGCTCATTTAATTTTGTATGTCCACAATACGTTGTTGTTTTACGAATTAAGCGTTAGGTTATGATAAAATTCATTAATTTCGTAGAA
>Ga0214542_1010249_pt1 | contig 13809 bp, 7 predicted proteins | sample CNSS1metaG_FD_160096 | JGI IMG/M metagenome (GOLD analysis project Ga0214542, IMG submission 160096) | Root nodule microbial communities from cowpea collected in UCLA plant growth center, Los Angeles, California, USA - CNSS1 | ecosystem: Host-associated > Plants > Roots > Nodule | place: USA...
GCCTTTGCTTTACTCTCTCATCCACATCATTTATGCTCCCCAATCACCATGCGCCACCTAGCATTGCTTTCTTACTCCTAATTAACCTACAAAGCAAATAAACATAGATTAGCATGTTGGCTTAAGTTAAGTCAACTATAGTCAACAACTCAAACCTAGTCAAAGGTCAACAAGTCAACTAAAGTTGATTCAACTAAGTCAACTTAGGGAATTAAAAATAACAAACACAAATGAAATGGATGAAGGATTAGTGAACTTCCTTTCTAAACCTGCTTAGTCTTCTTAAGCATGTGCCTTCATCCTTGGTTGGGGTCAATCCTTCATCACTACTTGTTGTTGAATCATCATTGTCCTCCCATGCAATGTATGCACGTTTCTCCTGTGGTTTCTTCTCCTTTTTCCTATCAACACTCTTCTCCTTTTCTTTGTTAGTATTTGGACATTCAATTTTGATATGTCCTTGTTTTCCACAGTTATAACATGTAAAATTAGAAGAGTTTGATTCATTGTGTTTAGAAGTATACCTCTTTGGATTACCTTTGCTACCTTTCCTTTTGAGATACTTACCAAACCTTTTGACAAGGAGATTCAAGTTCTCACTTTTACTTGATTCAGCCACCTCGTCCTCGAGTTCCTCATTCTTCTTGGTGCTAGTTTTCAAGGCTATGTTCCTTACCTTTTTGTCACTTGACTCATGCTCATTAAGCCTTTGCATTTCAATCTCATGCTTCCTAAGCTTGCCAAACAATGCAGCTATAGTCAAAGTGGATAGATCTCTTGTTTCTGAGATAGCCGTGACCTTTGGTTGCCAAGATCTATCATGACATTTCAGCACCTTGATGTTTAACTCTTCTTTGTCAAATTCCTTATCGAAACCCATGAGATGGTTGACTATGTGAGTGAATCTCTTTTGCACATCCACTATAGATTCTCCTTGTTTCATGTTGAATAACTCATACTCTTAAATCAAGGCATGCTTCCTTGCTCTCTTAACATCATTGGTTCCTTCATGAGTCACTTCAAGAACCTCCCACATTTCCTTGGCACTCTTGGATTGTGAAACACGAAAAAACTCATCCATGTTGAGAGATGAAGTGAGGATATTCTTTGCATTGCAATCATATTAAGCTCTCCTCCTTTCTTCTTTAGTCCATTGAGTCCATGGCTTATCAACCTGCACATTTTCAACAGTATGCTTAGGAGTATATGGTCCATTTATAATTGCATCCCATATCCCTTGATCTATCGATTCAATAAAGATTTTCATCCTAATTTTCCAAAATTGGTAATTAATGTGACTAAACATAGGGGTCTATGAATTGAGGCACCTTCAACAAAGGGTAACTTGTTTTCAGCCATTTCAAGTAGTACAAAACAGATTTAGGACCTTACTTGAGCATATTTCAAGTACCTAGCTCTAGATACCAATTGTTTGTTTTGAAATGGTTAAAATGCTAAGAAAGGGGGGTTGAATTGGCTAGTTAAAAATTTAGGCTATCTTTGCAAGCTAAAAACCACCTTTAATTGAATCAAATAGATCACAAAGTCAGGATGCAAACACTACTAAACTATACACTTTCAATCGGTCAAAAACAGAGTTAATCAATTGATTTTACTAAACAGATTTTGTTCCGGTATAATCAACCGATTGAAACAGAAAAACAGTCGACTGAAATACTGGGAAAAATGTAGAAATGCAGATTCCAGTTTTAAACCAGGAACAATGCACAAGAATGATCAAGACAGGTTCTAAATGATTATGCAAACATTCTCAATGCTCTAGATGCCATGAAAACATGCAAGAACATGAAAAAGATGATTAAAACACAAGTTCTTTAAACTTTAAAATGAATATGCAAGAGAGAAAGGTTAGAGAAGAGAGGAGACCACGAGATTTTTATACTGATTCACTCAAACTTGAGCTACATTTAGTTTGTAAAGGCAACCTGAGCTTGACTTTGCACTATTTCAAAAGATTTACAAAGTATCCACCTTTAACTTTTAAAATATTCAAAAACTACACAAAAGACTCTTAAATCACACAAGAGTCACACTAGCACAACAAGAACCCTCTTGCAGACCTGGAAAACCACTAGACACACACACAAAGCTTGAGAAAGATCAAACCTGAGTGGTAGCACAGTCCAGCCTACCACAAACAATTTTCTCCAAGCTTCAAACCAAGCCAAAAGCTCCAAGAATTGATCCAAGATCAATGTTCAACTGCTACAAACTGTATGATTAAGAAGGAGAGAGTTTCCACAAGTTTCCAGAATAATTTTGCGCTTAAAAGTGGTCAGAATACCTCTCTTTCGAAAATCACAGCTCTTATAGTCAAACTGTTACGAAATTCAACAAGTTGATTTCCAAATCAATCGGTTGATTTCACTTGAATTAAGTGAAATCAGTCGATTAAAAATAAATCATCTGATTGAATTTGTTGCAGTTTAAGACTACTGCAGCCAACCTTTGATGAAGGATTAACCCCAACCAAGGATGGAGGCCCATGCTTAAGAAGACTAAGCATGTTTAGAAAGAAAGTTCACTAATCCTTCATCCCTTTCATTTGTGTTTGTTATTTTTGATGCCCTAAGTTGACTTATTTGAATCAACTTTAGTTGACTTGTTGACCTTTGACTAGGTTTGACTTGTTGACTATAGTTGACTTGACTTAAGCCAACATGCTAATCTATGTTTATTTGCTTTGTAGGTTAATTTGGAGTAAGAAAGCAATGCTAGGTGGCGCATGATGATTGGGGAGCATAAATGATGTGGAGGAGAGAGTAAAGCAAAGTCATAAAGCATAAAGTAAAAGGCATAAAACAAGTGTACCTATGTACCTTTGGTCTCCTTTGTTTTTAGCACACTTCGGCCACATTTTGGAGACATATGAGACACATTCTTTGTCTCCTTTTGTGCTAGAACGAAATTAGCCTTGCACACACCATAGTTAGCTCTTTTGTCTCTCTTTTTTGTAACCTTATTTGACCTAGTTTCTAGAAGCTAGGGTTAGGTTTTTGTAAAGACATCCTTAGGTATCTTTTATTTGCTTAGAGGCCCCTAAACTCTTCTATATAAAGGGTGCTCCTAGACTTGTAAAAGGGTTGAACATTTTGAAGTAAAAACACTCTTGTGTCTCAACCATTTGTGAGAGTTTCCTCCCTTGGGAGTGAATACTTTTAAGCCTTATCTTGCATAGCAAGTGGCGGCACACATCCACTCATCTTCAAGGTTGCCATGGCTTCTAGCCTAGCCTTGTAGTGGCGTGCTTCTCACATTATTACCATTTTTTTCCTATCCATTTTATGTTTTCTTCTTCCTTTAATTGTTCTTGGTTTTCTATGGTTTATGTGCCTTCCATTTCCTTTTCATTTTGAATCAATCCATCATCTTCTTCTCTTGAGCTTTGTGAAAGGAACCTTTACATCTAGATAGCATGCTATCTTAATGTCCAGTGGGGATTTCACTTAGCTTTCTTAATCAACTCACACCATATTCAATAATCTTAAAAAGAAACAAAATAATCCTTCATCAACCTTTTAACCTGTTGAAAAGCCATTCAACAGACTAAAAGAGACATTTTAACCTGTTGAAAAACTATTCAACAAATTAAAAAATACAACAAAGACCAAATACATCTAATTAATGCTACAAGGTCTACAATATGAATTACAAACTTTAAATACACTTTCTTAATGATGTAACTATGTGGAGAGCACACGTTCCAGCCTTGATCAACATGCATACCATCAAATCTCCTTTCCTTCATCAATGTAGGCTTCATTCCAATGCTAATGAATTCAAGATAGTTCAAAAGGGCTTCATTAAATCTTCATCAAATATTCAAGAAGCATACCACCTTGGCTTCTCATGTCAACAATATTCATCCCCCTTCTAGAGCCACATTATACCCACAAAAATTACCTTTCATACCTATTTTTAAGGGTTAAATATGTTTTTAATTCCTAAACTTTGACGCAAAATTGAAATTTTTGTTCTAAACTTTGATACAATTTGATCCTCAAACTTTATAAATGAATAGATAGAATTCTCATAACCCAAATGTGTTACAATTTTTGACATGTCAATTATTGTTTCAAGTTAGCATGAATTGTTTACATTGTTTAACACATTCCAACTTAAACGTCAGCCTGAAACGTCATATAACACGTAAAATAAATTTAAAGTTGATGGGTTAAAATGACTATATCCATTTTTTTTAAAGTTGGAGAATCCAAATGTATCAAACTTTTGGATAGGACAAATTCCAATTTTTATGTTTAAGTTTATGGAATAAAAACATATTTAACCATATTTTTAATGAATTTCAAATTAAACAATCTAAGAGATATTTTCAAATCTAGAAACTTATTTTGAAATTTACATTCCAAAATATATTCAAAAATTGTATTCCAAAATGTATATTCTGAAATATATTTTCAACTTTACAAACATCTTCCAAATTATATAATCCAAAATATATAATCTAAAATATTAATTAAGTTGTTGTGTTTTTCTATATTTTGGATAAGTATTGACGTAGTACTATATTGTTTTTGGTTTTAAGTTTTATTGTTTCGTATGGGTGCCTAAAATGTTGTAATGTTGTTGAGGGAAAAAACTTATACCAACTTTTATGTACAATAAATATTGTTATGTTTAGCTAAACTTATTTATGGTTTTGGTCTTAAGAAATATAAGCATTTTGTATTTGAAAAAGTAGTATTACAAAAATAATCTATGTTGATTTACATATCTATATTAGGAGGCATCACCAAAAGTTAATAAATTAATATGGTTTTTCCATTAAAAATAAATGTCATTTTCATTTATGAGCCATTTTCTTTTCATGTGTTGCAGGTGTAAGTCCCAGGAAAAACTTAGAGTATTCAAGTGAAGTGATAAAATGGATGATGTTTTATTAAGAACTTTTTGTTGGTATAGTGATCACATGGTCCAACATTGCGAGATACATAGAATAATTAATTGAGTGATTGAAGTTATTGTTTGATTTATTTTAATTATGGAATGTAGAATATATGTGTTTATAATTTTGTGATGCACATTATATCATGAGCAAGCTTATAACTTAGTGGTTGGTGGTATGTGTTAGGGTGTGTAAGGGGTGTAGGTATAGGTGCATTTATTGTGTTAATTTTCATTCTCTTCCTTCTCTTTCCTACTTTTTGTTTAAGTCACGTGAATGATAGTGCATGGGTTTTTTGTGGATTTCATGTGGTTTTTTAAGGGACTTGTTACGCGAGGAAAAAATAGAAAGGGAAATGGTTCTTTAGCAAATAAATTTTTGACAAACTTGACAAAGGACACGTGTCAGCACACAAAGAAATGGTTTTACAATATGAAAAAAAGAGACAAAGGGGTGTTTTTGGAAGTTTACCATAGTTTTTCAAGTTTGGTGGTTTCATGCAAACACTCTTTTTCCGCTCTTCTTCATTCCACTTATGTTTCCATTCTTCTTCTTCGTCCTTTCATCCCACTTCTCTAAATTAACCACTTTGTCCCACTTTTTCGCGAACAAAAGCAGAGACAACAACTGTGTGTTCAAGATCTTTCATCGCAACCACTAGGGATTACTTCGTCGCGCCTTTAGCAAAGGGTTTCCTTCTCTCTTCCAAAGCTTTCGTTCCATCCAATTATTTGTATTTCGTCGCGCATTGGGGCTTGTGTTTGATTTTCTCTATAGTGAAAGTCCTAAGTAGTTCTCTGCATTTTGTGGCGTCTTCACCCATGGGTTCCGTCAGTTGTGTCCCATATGATTTGTCGTCGGTGGCAAACAAAATTCAAGGTTTTGCACACCACGTCAACTATAACATCCCTACTGGAAATTACTTGATTAAAATAAATCAATATATAAATAAAAATAAATAAGTTCAAACGTCACACTTTATTACTCCCACAACGCGGGAAAATTTTAACACGGCAATAATAGCGCCATAATTTAAAGAAAACTACATAGTACTTTTATTACAATTTTCCAAAATCTGCCAAAATAATGAAAATCCTAAGAATTCCCTAACTCAAAATCCCCAGTATAGCCCTCTCTCCGTCTCAGGTGTTAGCAGCATCACCTGTATCATCAAATGGTCCCGTGTAAAGAAATACACGATCATTGCCAAACACAAATAGAAAGAGTGAGCTCGACAATATAAGCAATCACATAAATGAAATAATATAAAACACCCAATCATATTATCATAATTAGACCTTATTTACATTCACAACACACCCCAAGGATTTTCAACCTCTAACATACAACAGGGTTAGCCATGGACTCAGGATTCATGATGCTCACACGAACCTGCCCGCTCGAGGTCCTACCTCTACGAACCTCCCCGCTCGTAGTCCTACTCTACGGACCTACCCACCCGTAGTCCAACACATGTGATCCACAAGCTACGTACCTCCCCGCACGCATCATCTCTCAACTGTGAGCACGGAACATACGAACCTACCTCGCTCGTATCCCCATAGGAGAGTAATCGAGTATGAACCTCCCCGTTCATACCATCACATGCCAACCACCATCCATGAACCTACCCGCTCATGGCACAACATCTCCTGATCCATATTTACATCAAAGCGTACAAACACAAGCTGCACTAAACTCGCTTGGGCAAGAAGCCTTAGCTTAAGCGACCAGGCCTGTCTCGCTCAAGCTAAGCTTCCTCGCCTGAGCGAGCGTGCTACCAAAGTTACGTACGAAGTCTAGCTTAGGCGAGCTCATCTCGCTTGGGCGAGACCTCTCTTCGCTCAACACAACATCTCTCGCCTAGGCGGCAAAACAACAGAACACACATGCACCAACCCCGACTTCTCGCTTAGGAGAGTACCTCTCGCCTGCCCGAGGTACTTTGTCGCTCAAAACATGGGCTCCTCGCCTGAGCGAGACCCTCGAGCACAACCTCACATTTTCGCGAATCCTCGCCTAGGCGAGCTGCTCTCGCTTGAGCGAGATGTGCAGACACAACCCAAAATTTCTTTCCTACTATTCTCGACTAGGAGAACCTAGTTAGCTTGAGCGAGAATAGAGGACATGCTCCCTGTCACGCACACAAAGACCAAACCAATTGCCAAAAACCCGCACTCCACTATGCTAAGTAATTCATCACAGAATGCAAATATCAAGAGCACGATTTAGACACCAAATTGATCCCCAACCAAGCGAAATTGAACCATAATCCATGAATAGTACCACAAAACCCCATAATTTTCACACAGTCTCATAAGGGTTTAATCACATTACAACAAAACAATCCAATACCCTAATTCACAGCATATTATCAACACAATTACATGGCAAGGGTACACAAATCATTGCATATTACAGAATACTCCGAATTTCTCAACAATCATATAAATGCATGGAAAGGAGCTCCCCTATCCTGGAAATCCTTGTTTCTAATGATTGCTCAACTTTGGCTTTGTGGTACCTAAGAACCTTCCTTTTGCTCTCCCAAAACAAAGTGCAGTTTTGCTCACAATCCCCAACTCACCTTTTCCCTTCAAAGTTCATGCTTCTCTCCACTCTCACAATTTTTCAGTCTCCAAACCCTTCTATTGCTTTATTTTACCTTTTTATATGACCCCTAATTGTGATTAATGAAAAAAAAAACGAAATTAGGCTTAATGGTGGTTTGATGGCTACTCAAGGCCCATTATTTAGTGATTTTTCAGCCCCTCTTGGTTGCCCTTCTACTAGGGTTTTCTATGCCCTTTCACATGCAAGCCATAATGATATTAGCAAAAATAAAGGGATTAATTTCATTCTAAACAGGATTTGAACACAAACCCTTACAATTCCAATGTCAAGGCACAACCAATTCAACCAAGTCACATTTGTGTTAATTCCTCTAATTCTATAATTATGTTATCACCCAACATAATCATCCATATTAAAATTAATATAACTCAAACCACACACAAATAGCATACATAGGACTCAAACCCAAGTCCTCTCACACAATCAAAGTACTCTCAACCACATGAGCTAGTACTTTTCCACGTCACAACAATTAACATTAAATGCCAAAAGGCTCCTACTACCCACATTTATTAAATAATTATTAATTTAATTATTTAAATTTCTCGGGTCTTACATCAACCACATAAGGATGCCCAATTTAATTCACCTGGATCAGATCTACATTTCCAACTCTCAAAATTCAAAGTGTTCTTGGTTTGCCCTTTAGTGTTAAATAGAAATCAGGTGCAAAAATAATCACATTATATTTCAAATATTTAACTACCAAACACTTTGTCATTAAGTGGCAAATGTAATTCAAGGTTTTGCACACCATGTCAACCAGCTAAGGGTGTCCAATTTAATTCACCTGGGTATGATCTACACATCCAACTCTCAAAAGTGTTCTTGGTTTGTCCTTTGGTTTGAAATACAAATTAGATGCAAAAATATGCACATCATATTTTAAATATTTAACTACCAAACACCTTGCCATTAAGTGACAAACAAAATTCAAGGTTTTGCACACCATGTCAACCACATAAGGATGCCCACTTTAATTCACTTGGATAAGATTTGCACGTCCAACTTTAAAAATTCAGAGTGTTCTTGGTTTGCCCTTTAGTGTTAAATACAAATCAGGTGCAAAAATAAGCACATCATATTTCAAATATTTAACTACCAAATACCTTTCCATTAAGTGGCAAACGTAATTCAAGATTTTGCACATGATGAAGGATTGACCCAACCAAGGATGGAGGCACATGCTTAAGAAGACTAAGCATGTTTAGAAAGGAAGTTCACTAATCCTTCATTCCTTTCATTTGTGTTTGTTATTTTTGATTCCCTAAGTTGACTTAGTTGAATCAACTTTAGTTGACTTGTTGACCTTTGACTAGGTTTGACTTGTTGACTATAGTTGACTTAACTTAAGCCAAAATGCTAATCAATGTTTATTTACTTTGTAGGTTAATTAAGAGTAAGAAAGCAATGCTATGTGGTGCATGGTGATTGGGGAGCATAAATGGTGTGGATGAGAGAGTAAAGCAAAGGCATAAAGAACAAAGTAAAAGGCATAAAACAAGTGTACTTATGTACCTTTGGTCTCCTTTGTTTTTAGCACACTTTAGCCACTTTTTAGAGACATATAAGATACATTCTTTGTCTCCTTTTGTGCTAGAACGAAATTAGCCTTGCACACACCATAGTTAGCTCTTTGATCTCTCATTTTTGTAACCTTATTTGACCTAGTTTCTAGAAGCTAGGGTTAGGTTTTTGTAGAGACATCCTTAGGTATCTTTTATTTGCTTAGAGGCCTCTAAACTCTTCTATATAAGGGGTACGCCTAGACATGTATTTGAATCTAAACACTTTTGTTTTCAACCTCTTTTTTTGTGAGCTATCCCTCCTCCCAAGGAGAGGAAAAACTCTTGCCTTATCTTGCTATGCAAGTGGCGGCACCATACACTCATCTCTAGAGCTTGGTTTGGCTTTAACCCCTCTATGAGTGGCGTGCTCCACTTCCATCACCACTACTATCTTCTCTTCCATTTTATTTGTTCTTCTTCTTTCAATGCATTTTCGTTTTTGGTTATGTTCTTGCTATTTTCGTTTCTAAGCACCTTAAACTATCTCTTCTCCTATTGAACTCTTGGGATGGAACCTTTACATCTAGATAGCTTGCTATCTTAATGTCCAGTGGGGATTTTCTTTGAGTTTTCCTTAAACAACTCTTCACCATATTCATACTCTTAAAAGGAAACAAGATAATCCTTCATCAGCACACCACGTCAACCACCTAAGGGTGTCCAATTTAATTCACCTGGGTCTGATCTACACGTCCAACTCTCAAAATTGAGAGTGTTCTTGGTTTGCCCTTTCGTTTCAAATACAAATAAGATGCAAAAATAAGCACATCATATTTCAAATATTTAACTACCAAACACCTTGCAATTAAGTGGCAAACAAAAATCAAGGTTTTGCACACCACGTCAACCACATAAGGATGCCCAATTTAATTCACCTAGATCAAATCTACACGTCTAACTCTAAAAATTGAGAGTGTTCTTGGTTTGCTCTTTGGTGTTAAATACAAATCAGGTGTAAAAATAAGCACATTATATTTCAAATACTTAACTACCAAACACCTTGCCATTAAGTGGCGATCGTAATTCAAGGTTTTGCACAACACGTCAACCATATAAGGACACCCAATTTAATTCACATGCGTTAGATATGCAAGTTCAGCTCTCAAAATTCAGAGTGTTCTTGGTTTGCCCTTTGGTGTCAAATTCAAATCAGATGCAGAAATCAACACATCATATTTCAAATATTTAACTACAAAACACCTTGCCATTAAGTGGAAAATGTAATTCAAGCTTTTGTACACCATGTCAACCTCCTAAGTACAAATTTTTTTAAAATTTTAAGTATGAAACATCTTTTGGTTAAGTGGCAAAGGTCAACCATTATTTTGCACTCCACGTCAACCACATAAGGATGCCCAATTTGATTGACCTAGGTGGCATGCCCACCTCCAAGTCCAAAAATTCAAAGTGTTCTTGGTTTTCCCATGCTGTGAAATACAAATTATGTGGAATAAATAGTACAAAATAGTTTCAAAGTAAAAATACGAAACACATTCACATTAAGTGGCAAACGAATGTTATGATTTTGGACACCACATTAACCACATCAAGATGAAAAATTTATTTCAAACTACGTTTAGCCATGGGTCACATGTTAATGTGGAACTCAAAAAAAGTACAATCTGTTATGGGTTTCCCTATGGATTGAAATATTCAAGGTGGGGTAAAAACATTATACATTGTATGTAACTGCCAAACAAAATGTGACTAAATGGCAAACACATTTCATGTTTTTGTACACCACGTCAACGACATGAACATGACCAATTTATTTCAAATTGCATTTCACCTAGAATAAGTATTATATAACTTATCAATAATTCACCCAAATCAAAACTGATAAATTAAGATAATTTCAAAAACATATCACTTAATCTTATATGCAAAGTAACTTGTTCAAAGTAATAAACTTGTAAGAAGATTAAATCATCTTTCATGACATTGTGTTCTCTTACTTACAAATACAAAACGTCATAAATTGTCTTATGAAATTAGAATTAAAGAATTGCACAAAAACTATTTCTTAAACTTCCTTCTCTGATAACATACATAATTTACTAAGAAGGTTCTTAGGTATCTGCGTAAACTCCTTCATTAGTGTAAACCACCCAAAACACGTTCCTTGAATATATAAGTTCTCCTCTGCGATTAATTGCTTATTGATAGCGCCAACATATTTTGTTCCACAAGAATGGCTCAAATGTATCTGCAAAATCCAATGAACAACTACAGTAAGGAGACTTATACAATTCTCAAACACAAATCAAATGTGTGAAATTGACCATGCATACCTTATTATTGATGGAGCAATTTCCATCTTCATAGTCCTTACTCATATTAGATAACCTAAAACACTAACCAATTAACACAAAACAGAGACTGATTACACCCAAAAAAAAGGAAAGAGAATATGCACACCTTTTTTATTTTTAAAGGCTTGGATAGAGGCGTTGGCAGACAATGTTACTATTTTTGTCAAAGAAAATGAAGAAGATCAGTGCAACAGAGACTTCCTATCTTTATCGGAAAAAATGATGGATAACAAACCTAGAAGGAAGTGAGAGAGAGAAGTGGTTGATTAAGATAAGTGGGACAAAGGGACGAAGAAGAAGAGTGGAAGAGAGAATTGGAAGGAAGAAGAAGAAGAAGAAGAAGAAGAAGAAGAAGAGTGAATGCATGAAACTGCAAAGCTTGAAAAATAACGGTGAACTTCCAAAAACACCCCTGTCTCCTCTTTCTTTCATGTTGCAAAACCATTTATTCCTGTTCTGACATGTATCCTTTGTCAAGTTTGTCAAAAATTTATTTGATGAAGTATCATTTCCGAAATAGAAATAGCCAATGTGAGATTTTTTTTTTGACTTTCAGTTTTTATTGACTTAAAAGGAGATAAACCAATTTGGAATAATATGGTTTTTAGGGGAGAGTGTGGACAACGACTTAGGGAAAACCCTACAGGTTAACTAGGGAAAACCCTACAGGTTAACTAGTTCTTAAAGAGCCTAGTAAAGAGGGGAGAAAATAGAAGGAAGAAGGACCTTGAGGCTGCAATGGGAACATCTTGGAAAAACTGTCTAGGTAGGGGAAGCCAATCTTTTGTGGTTTGATGCATGGTTCTTGTTGTTCTGCTCTAATGTATGTACATACTACGATGCTTGAGTGCCTTTTAATTCTTTATATTGCTATGTTTCCTTTATTATCTATTGGGTACATAAACTCATACGTGTGGGGTGGTTGGTTCTTCTTGAACCTTTATGAGCATGCTGCAGACTCATTTTCTTTGTCTGGGCTTTAATTCATTTTGGGAACTTGTGGAAGACCCTTCATTCGTGTTGAAAACCTGCTTTGTTTCACGTTTGGGGCATAACTTATGTGTTAATTTGGGGGGTGTGAGCATCGTTTTGGTTTCAAAACCTATTTGTTTATATCTTGTTGTAATGGTTTCATGTTCACGAACGAGGTTTTATTTCCTGCATGGTGTTTAAACCTTTCCAACCTTACATGAAGTTTTGACTGTTGGGTGTAGTTTATGCGTGCATGAGTCTTGTAGTTGGCCCTAAGTCAACGCGTATGGTGCTGCCAAAGGTTTTGGAGGTCGTTGATTGGTTCCACTTATCATGTGGTGTAGTGGTTGGAGTGGAGGTGTGGTGCGGTCCCTTTTATTCCATACTATAATACATCAGATCATATGTAGAGGTACTTGGGAAAGGGCCACAAGATGTAAATCACATTGAATCACTTTTTCGTGGGCGGTGCAACTTTATGCGTTAACATGTAGCCTTGTTTTCTTTCCTTTTGATATTGAATGGTTTTGTGCATGACCTGCATGGGCATTCAAGGTTTGTTTTCAAGGTCTCAATACAACCACATTAGAGTAGATTATTTTGTCTTGTTGTGATGGTTGTGGAAAAGACACTCATGGTTTACGTGTAGCTGTTGGTTGCTTCCTTTTCACATTATGATTTAGGTGTTTGTAGGAGTTTGGGCCTATATGAAAAGTTTGTTCCATTCTTTTTGTTTGGTGCAGTTTCTCTTACCTTCAATCATATAATCCATGTAATTTTTATTTTGTCTTATTCATGGTTCACGGTGCAGTACATGGGTTCAATTGTTTTGCCAATCATATAAGGTATTAAAAGCTTGTATACATGATGGGACATTACATGTGGTGGGTCGACTTGTTTTCTTTTATCTTTCCTTGGTGAACCTTGCTTCAGAACCTTAGTTTTGTTTTCGTGGGACTAGGGTGCATGTCATTGTAGGGGGTTATTCGAAGTTATTTTATTGCTTGCCCTGGTCATATTGCGGGTCTCTTCCTTGTAGCCATTTACGAGTTAACCTCCTTTGTGCTTTTAATGTATGTCCTTGGACCCTCTATTGGATGGCATTGCATGAGAATATTTTCGTTGGTGTAGTGGATTGAGGGTTGAGTAGAGACATATAAATGGTCTGTGAGTGTATGGTTTCCCGTACCATGAATATATGTTGTTTTAGTATTGTTAACAATAGTGCATTTGATATCACTGTCGTTAGGCGATCAAATTACCATACTCAACTTTAGCAACTTCAGTATTGCCAAGTTAGTAGTGAACAAAATAGTTAGGGTTAAGATAACCCTGAGTCGTCTCACAACGAATACGGAATTGATCTCAAATATTTGATTCTTAAAAATGCAATTAA
>Ga0214542_1010252_pt1 | contig 13808 bp, 7 predicted proteins | sample CNSS1metaG_FD_160096 | JGI IMG/M metagenome (GOLD analysis project Ga0214542, IMG submission 160096) | Root nodule microbial communities from cowpea collected in UCLA plant growth center, Los Angeles, California, USA - CNSS1 | ecosystem: Host-associated > Plants > Roots > Nodule | place: USA...
TAAAAGTCCTTCACAAGATCATAATAAACTTACATTAAAACTAGTGTCTTAAGATTAGGGACAAATCTTCTCGAAGAAGGAGGGTATGATGTGAATTGCATATGGGTCAAATGGAGGATGACTAATGTGCCGTGTGGATGCAATTTCTTTTATTTAAATAAGGGCCTAATGCTCTGTAAAATTGGCTGACCAAATTGTGTTTTAGCTTAAGAAATTAATGGGCTTTAGTTTTGCCCACCGTGGGACCGAAGAGTATTTCACGCATCCAAGGTGATAACCCCGGAAGCAAGATGGTATCTACGCGAAGCAGAACAGCAGATGTCCCCCCATTAGTTACAATCCGTCGATAACATTTCTTGGCTACAGTACCCCACCTAAATATGTAACAATAAATAATTCCATGCATTGTGTTTGACAAATCTGCTTCTTATCGACGGACCAAATGTATGATAAAGCACTATGAACAAGCTTTCTTTTTAAACATGGAAGTTGGTGTGTTTCCTTCACATGCTTATCCTTTTGATAAAACTCGAGGATTCTTGAATCACTCAAGAACTTAGGAGAATCACTCTCACTAAGATAGATGAGATAAAACTAGTTTATTTTCTGAATAAAACGCAGCTTGCCTTCATTGATGAAAATGGTTCAACTTATATAGGAGCTTTAAGCATCATAATTACAAAAGACACATAAATTTCAATTACAACCCACTTAAATGGTGTCACGAATTTAAGGATGTGTGCATTGCTTAATTGCATAATGAAGCTAGATTGTAATTTTCGCTTAGTGAATTATTATCTAGTGGATTGAGACAAGGCGGGGTTGGTGTTAATTTGGTGGCCTATGATAAGTGAAATTGCGTTTGAATCAGGGATGTCAATACGGTTTTAGTCCCTGTAGCATTTAAATTAATCTATTGATTAGCATTCTGAATCTGTCTGCCAACCCCCCACCCCTGTGTTTTATGGATGTGTTCATTTTGAAAATTCGCTTTGAATGAAAATATTGGTCGTTGGGAGACGACTTGGTTCACTTTCATGTACTGCATTTAATATGTTTTAATTTGGTGGGGTACGGCCTCTATCAATAATCCTTCATCATGGTGTCATAAACTTCTACCTCTTTTGATGTCCCTCATGCCTCAAATAAAGGGAATGTTCATCAAGATGGAGTGTTTTAAAACGAAGCCATGCCCATCCCAAAAGAAGATGACCAGAGTCCATGGGAGCAATATCACATAATACTTCTTTCACACATTGCCATGTACTGAATTTGATCCATTCTTGATTCAGATGAAAGGTTGTTGGTAAGTGGAGTTTCTCCACCAATCTTTGGCTCACAACATTGTTTTCGCTTTCGTAATCGAATGCAACTAAACATGGGTGGCCTTCGGTTAAACATCTTGTATAATAAACTTCCATTCGTATACCAAATCTACATAGCCAGGCTGTGAATACCAAATGATGTGAATCCAAAGTGTTCGATTCGTTTTACTGATCTTTCAAGGTTGGAATGCTAATATGCAAGAAATTTGAGAAATTGTTTAAAACAAGAAACTGGAAACATATAAGAAGATGGTGCAGAAATTGATAGACATCACACTTCCAAGAATGGAAGATAAGCCTAAGTAAGAGTTTAAACACACAATGGGATAAAGGAACTTTGATAAAACTCTGGGATTCTTGAATCACTCAAGAACTTAGTAGAATCACTCTCACTAAGATAGATGAGATAAAACTAGTTTATTTTCTGAATAAAACTCAGCTTGCCTTCATTGATGAAAATGGTTCAACTTATATAGGAGCTTTAAGCATCAGAATTACAAAAGACATAAATTTCAATTACAACCCACTTAAACCTATTAATTAATGATCCACTCAAGCTAATAATGATCCGCTACTTAATGGTTGATTATAACTGAATTTAAGGCTACCAAAAGTCATCCACAAACTTTCAGCAAAGATCCTCTTGATCTTCCGGAGGTTGGTTCTTAAGTTGGCATATATGGACCCTTATTTCAACTTGAAAATAAAGCAAAACTAAAGCCCATTAAACAATTTGGTCAGCCAATTTTACAAAGCATTGGGCCCTTATTTAAATACAAGAAACTGCATCAACACGGCGCATTAGTCATCCTCCATTTGACCCTTATGCAATTAACATCATACCGTCATTCTTCGAGAACATTTGTCCCAAATCTTAAGACACTAGTTCTAATGTAAGTTTATTATGATCTTGTGAAGGACTTTTATTTTTTCACAAGTTGAAACTAATTCTCTTCCTCCAGAATCAAATTCAACTTGATATTTGTTACTTTCCCATGGTTGCAATCCGTCGGTAACAGTTCTTGGCAGTACCCCACCTTGATATGTAACAATAAATAATTCCATGCGTTGTGTTTGACGAATCTGCTTCTTATCGACGGACCAAATGCATAATAAAGCACTATCAACAAGCTTCCTTTTCAAACATGGAAGTTGGTGTGTTTCCTTCACATTCTTATCCTTTTGATCCTGTAAAATGACATCACAAACTGTAGAAGAAAAAACATTGACGAATAAACTTTCTCTAGTTCCATTTCTTTTTCTCTATTTTCCCTTCCTTCTGCATTTTATATTACTTCTTTTTCTATTCTTTCTTTTTCTGTTTTCTCCTTCAGCCTACGTTGATATTTACTGACTTGTCTTGGTGTCATAAACTTCTACTTCTTTTAATGTCCCTCATGCCTCAAATAAAGGGAACGTTGATCAAGATGGAGTGTTTTAAAACGAAGCCATGCCCATCCCAAAAGAAGATGACAAGAGTCCATGGGAGCAATATCACATAATACTTCTTTCACACATTGCCATGTACTGAATTTGATCCATGCTTGAGTCAGATGAAAGGTTGTTGGTAACTGGAGTTTCTCCACTAATCTTTGGCTCACAACGTAGTTTTTGCTTTTGTAATCGAATGCAACTAAACATGGGTGGGCCTCGGTTAAACACCTTGTATAATAAACTTCCATTCTTATACCAAATGTACATAGCCAGGCTCTGAATACCAAATGATGTGAATCCAAAAGGGTTCGATTCGTTTTACTGATCTTTCAAGGTTGGAATGCTAATATGCAAGAAATTTGAGAAATTGTTTAAAACGAGAAAGTGGAAACATATAAGAAGATGGAGCGGAAACTGATAGACATCACACTTGCAAGAATGGAAGATAAGAAACACACAAAGGAATAAAGGAACCTTGATAAAACTCGGGGATTCCTGAATCACTCAAGAACTTAGGAGAATCACTCTCACTAAGATAGATGAGATAAAACTCGTTTATTTTCTGAATAAAACTCAGCTTGCCTTCATTGATGAAAATGGTTCAACTTATATAGGAGCTTTAAGCATCAGAATTACAAAAGACACATAAATTTCAATTACAACCCACTTAAAGCTATTAATTAATGATCCACTCAAGCTAGTAATGATCCGCTACTTAATGGTTGATTGTAACTGAATTTAAGGCTACCAAAAGTCATCCACAAACTTTCAGCAAAGATCCTCTTGAACTTCCAGAGGTTGGTTCTTAAGTTGGCATATATGGACCCTTATTTCAACATGAAAATAAAGCAAAACTAACGCCCATTAATTAGTTAATCCAAAACACAATTTGGTCAGCCAATTTTACAAAGCATTGGGCCCTTATTTAAATAAAAGAAACTGCATCAACACGGCGCATTAGTCATCCTCCATTTGACCCTTATGCAATTAACATCATACCGTCATTCTTCGAGAACATTTGTCCCGATTCTTAATACACTAGTTTTAATGTAAGTTTATTATGATCTTGTGAAGGATTTTTATTTTTTCACAAGTTGAAACTAATTATCTTCCTCCAGGATCAAATTCAACTTGATATTTGTTACTTTCCAATGGTTGCAATCCGTCGATAAAATTTCTATGCAACAGTACCCCACCTTGATATGTAACAATATATAATTCCATTCATTGTGTTTGACGAATCTGCTTCTTATCGACAGACCAAATCCATGATAAAGCACTATGAACAAGCTTCCTTTTCAAGCATGGATGTTTGTGTGTTTCCTTCACATCCTTATCCTTTTGTTCCTGTAAAATGACATCACAAACTGTAGAAGAAAAAACATTGACGAGTAAACCTTCATTAGTTCCATTTCTTTTTCTTTATTTTCCCTTCCTTCTGCAGTTTATATTACTTCTTTTTCTGTTTTCTCCTTCAGCCTACGTTGATCCTTATTGACTTGTCTTGGTGTCATAAACTTCTACTTCTTTTGATGTCCCTCGTGCCTCAAATAAAGGGAACGTTCATCAAGATGGAGTGTTTTAAAATGAAGCCATTCCCATCCCAAAAGAAGATGACAAGAGTCCATGGGAGCAATATCACATAATACTTCTTTCACACATTGCCATGTACTGAATTTGATCCATGCTTGATTCAGATGGAAGGTTGTTGGTAACTGGAGTTTCTCCACCAATCTTTAGCTCACAACATTGTTCTCGCGTTCGTAATCGAATGCAACTAAACATGGGTGGCCTTCGGTTAAACACCTTGTATAATAAACTTCCATTCCTATACCAAATCTACATAGCCAGGCTCTGAATACCAAATGATCTGAATCCAACGGGTTTGATTCATTTTACTGATCTTTCAAGGTTGGAATGCTAATAAGCAAGAAATTTGAGAAATTATTTAATACGAGAAAGTGGAAACATATAAGAAGATGGAGCAGAAATTGATAGATATCACACTTCCAAGAATGGAAGATAAGCCTAAGAGTTTAAACACACAAAGGGATAAAGGAACTTGATAAAACTCGGGGATTCTTGAATCACTCAAGAACTTAGGAGAATCACTCTCACTAAGATAGATGAAATAAAACTCGTTTATTTTCTAAATAAAACTCAGTTTGCCTTCATTGATGAAAATTGTTCAACTTATATAGGAGCTTTAAGCATCAGAATTACAAAAGACACATAAATTTCAATTATAACCCACTTAAAGCTATTAATTAATGATCCACTCAAGCTAGTAATGATCCGTTACTTAATGGTTGATTGTAACTGAATTTAAGGCTACCAAAAGTCATCCACAAACTTTCAGCAAAGGTCCTCTTGATCTTCCAAAGGTGGGAGCTTAAGTTGGCATATATGGACCCTTATTTCAACTTGAAAATAAAGCAAAACTAAAGACCATTAATTGGTTAAGCTAAAACACAATTTGGTCAGCCAATTTTACAAAGCATTGGGCCCTTATTTAAATAAAAGAAACTGCATCAACACGACGCATTAGGCATCCTCCATTTGACCCATATGCAATTCACATCATACCCTCCTTCTTCGAGAACATTTGTCCCGAATCTTAAGACACTAGTTTTAATGTAAGTTTATTATGATCTTGTGAAGGATTTTTATTTTTTCACAAGTTGAAACTAATTATCTTCCTCCAGGATCAAATACAACTTGATATTTGTTACTTTCCAATGGTTGCAATCCGTCGATAACATTTCTATGCAACAGTACCCCACCTTGATATGTAACAATAGATAATTCCATTCATTGTGTTTGACGAATCTGCTTCTTATCGACGGACCAAATCCATGATAAAGCACTATGAACAAGCTTCCTTTTCAAACATGGAAGTTGGTGTGTTTCCTTCACATGCTTATCCTTTTGTTCCTGTAAAATGACATCACAAACTGTAGAAGAAAAAACATTGACGAATAAACCTTCTCTAGTTCCATGTCTTTTTCTTTTGTTTTCCCTTCCTTCTGCAGTTTATATTACTTCTTTTTCTGTTTTCTCCTTCAGCCTATGTTGATCGTTACTGACTTGTCTTGGTGTCATAAATTTCTACTTCTTTTGATGTCCCTCGTGCCTCAAATAAAGGGAACGTTCATCAAGATAAAGTGTTTTAAAACGAAGCCATTCCCATCCCAAAAGAATATGACAAGAGTCCATGGGAGCAATATCACATAATACTTCTTTCACACATTGCCATGTACTGAATTTGATCCATGCTTGATTCAGATGAAAGGTTGTTGGTAACTGGAGTTTCTCCACCAATCTTTGGCTCACAACATTGTTTTCGCTTTCGTAATCGAATGCAACTAAATATGGGTGGCCTTCGGTTAAACACCTTGTATAATAAACTTTCATTCCTATACCAAATCTACATAGTCAGGCTCTGAATACCAAATGATGTGAATCCAAAGAGATACGATCCTATCCAAGAAAGAGTATGATCGTTTCTGAATTTGAACACTCAATAGGCACGACACGAATAAATCAGAGAAGAACGCGGAATAAGACAGAGATGAAGGACGCCACAATCTAGCAGATTGATAAGTCAAGTGAAGATTCGCCACCAAGATGTTAATCTTTTATAAGAACCAAAGGCCTAAGCCAAGAACAAAGAGAACCTTCTCTTTAATGAAAATCAAATTCAATATATGACTAAAAGTGTCTACAATAGTTTTTGGTACCTCTATATATAGGCACATGAGTTTAAGAAAACCTAAGAACCCTACAAGAAGGTCCAAACCAAAACATAAACTAATTTATAAAAGAAAGCCCAAAGCCCAAAAACATAACTTATTTTCTAAAAGAAAACCTAAAGTTTAAAAATATAAATTAATTTCCTAATAACTATCCTTCATGAGTGCTTCAAGCCATAATCTTCATATCCTCTGAATTTCCACTTGCAGTTGCTTGTAGTACCAAGAGTCTTGAATAGATGTGATTTTCCAATCTCTTGCTCCTTGCCCTTGTCATAGGTCCTTTGAATTGTAAAGGTTCATCTTCAAGTTCTTCTTGTATGGAATCTAGGGATAGTCCTCTATCATTCCCTCCTTCTTGAATCGAAGTTGTCCTCAATTTCGAACCTACATCAAATGGAGACAAGTCATTAATATTGAAACTAGAGCTTACCCCATAATCTTCAGGTAGATCAATAATATAGGCATTGTCATTGATTCTTTTAAGAACTTGAAATGGTCCATCTCCTCTTGGTAAAAGTTTAGATTTCCTTTTAGAAGGAAATCTCTCCTTCCTAAAGTGAACCCACACCCAATCGCCAGGTTCAAACTTGATCGGTTTCCTCCCGTGGTTAGCCTTAGAGGCTAACTTCTCCATCTTCTTTTCTATTTGGGCCTTTACCTCTTTATGCAAGTTTGTGACAAAGGTTGCTTTGGCAAGTCCATCTTTGTTAGTCATAGAATCAATATCAAGTAAAGGTAACAAATCTAATGGAGTTAAAGGATTAAAACCATATACTACCTCGAAAGAAGACATTTGAGTAGTAGAATGAACTACCCTATTATAAACAAACTCCACATGAGGTAACCACTCCTCCCAAGTTTTCAAATTTTTGTTTATAAAACATCTAAGGAGTTGCGAAAGAGTTCGATTTACCACTTCTATCTGACCATCTATTTGAGGATGACAAGTTGTAGAGAAGAGAAGCTTTGTACCTAACTTACCCCACAAGACCTTCCAAAAATAGCTAACAAATTTGACATCCCTATTTGAGACAATGCTCCGTGGAAGGCCATGTAATCTTACCACTTCTTTGAAAAATAAATTGGCCACATGATTGGCATCATCGCTCTTGTGGCAAGGAATGAAGTGGGCCATCTTTGAGAACCTATCAACCACAACAAAAACAGAATCTTTTCCCCCTTTGGACCTTGGGAGACCCAAAACAAAATCCATAGAAATATCGGTCCAAGGAGAGTTAGGAACAGGTAAGGGCATAAACATCCCATGATGCATAGACTTAGATTTAGCACGCTTACAAGTGATACATTTATTACAAAAAGAGTGCACATCATGTTTCATGTGAGGCCAAAAGAAATGATCATGCAATATGTCTAAGGTCTTTTGAACCCCAAAATGTCCCATTAACCCCTTCATGAGCTTCTTTTACAAATAATTCCCTCATTGACCCTTTAGTCACACACAACTTTGTTCCTTTGAAAAGAAATGCCTCATGCTTGAAAAAAACTTTAAAAGCTCCTTTTTCACAACCAAAATCATGGTCATCCACATATAATTCCTTAAAGAGTTCAAAACCAAGGATTTTAGTTTCAACCATAGATAATAATGCATTCCTCCTAGATAATGCATCAGCCACAACATTTGGCTTACCTGATTTATGCTTAACAACATAAGGAAATTATTCAATAAATTCTACCCATTTAGCATGTCTTTTATTGAGTTTACCTTGGCTCTTAAGATATTTAAGGGATTCGTGATCACTATGAATTACAAATTCCTTAGGAAGCAAATAATGTTGCCAAGTATGCAAAGCTCTAACAAGGGCATATAACTCTTTGTCATAAGTGGAATAGTTTCCTACCGCCCCTTTCAACCGTTCACTGAAATAGGCTATAGGATGCCCTTCCTGCAAGAGAACACCGCCTATGCCCACATTTGAATCATCACACTCTATTTCAAATGATTTGTCAAAATTTGGTAAAGCTAAGATATGTGCATGTGTGAGTTTGTATTTGAGATTATCAAAAGCATCTTGTTGTTCCTTTTCCCACTTAAACCCCACATCTTTCTTAACAAGTTCATTTAGTGGAGAGGCTATAGGATGCCCTTCCTGCAAGAGAACACCGCCTATGCCCACATTTGAATCATCACACTCTATTTCAAATGATTTGTCAAAATTTGGTAAAGCTAAGATATGTGCATGTGTGAGTTTGTATTTGAGATTATCAAAAGCATCTTGTTGTTCCTTTTCCCACTTAAACCCCACATCTTTCTTAACAAGTTCATTTAGTGGAGATGCTATGGTGCTAAAATCCTTGACAAACCTCCTATTGAAATTAGCCAAGCCATGAAAACTCTGTACCTCACTTGCATTCTTAGGGATGGGCCAGTCCCTAATGGCTTTGACTTTTTCCTTATCAACTTGTACCCCTTTTGAGCTAACTACGAACCCCAGGAAAACAACTTCATGTGTACAAAAAATGCATTTGTCCTTATTGGCATATAGTTTTTCCCGCCTTAGTACTTCTAGAACTCCCTTTACGTGGCCCATGTGTGAATCAAGTGTTTTGCTATATATCAAAATATCATCAAAATATACCACCACAAATTTACCAATGAAATTCCTCAACACATGGTTCATTAACCGCATAAAGGTGCTAGGTGCATTGGTTAACCCAAAAGGCATAACCATCCATTCATATAAGCCAAATTTAGTTTTAAAAGCAGTTTTCCATTCATCTCCCGCTCTCATCTTTATTTGATGATAACCGCTTTTTAAATCTATTTTGGAAAAATAACAAGCTCCGTGCATTTCATCAAGCAAGTCATTAAGTCTAGGGATAGGATGGCGGTACCTTATAGTGATATTGTTGATGGCTCTACAATCACTACACATCCTCCACAATCCATCTTTCTTAGGTACCAAAATTACTGGCATAGCATAGGGACTCAAACTTTCTCGAACCCATCCTTTTTCCAAAAGTTTCTCCACTTGTTTCTGTATCTCTTTGGTTTCTTCTGGATTACTCCGATAGGCTGGCCTATTAGGAAGGGATGCACCCGGAATGAGATCTATATTATGCTCAATACCCCTCTAAGGAGGTAAACCATGAGGGATGTTTGAGGAAAGACATCATCATATTCTTTGAGAAGTTGTTCCATACCTAAAGACAAAGAAGCTTGTACAGAAGATAAACAAATATTGTTAGGCATAAGCAAATATAAGGGTTGTTTTGAAATCAACGCTCTATTGAGCTCTTTTTCTCTCAAGAAAAGACTTTTATCACTCTTTACTTTTTTTCTTTCCTTTTTTTTGTCTTTTTCTGGAATTTTCTCTCTTCCTTCTTTTCGCTCTTGCTCTCTTTTCACTCGCATCTTAAGCTGATCCTCACAAATCTCTCTAGGAGATAAAGGTGTTAGTGACACCTTTTGTCCCTTAAACAAGAAAGAATATTTATTGGCTACACCATCATGGGTTACCTTTCTATCATATTACCAAGGCCTCCCCAACAGTAAGTGACTTGCCTCCATAGGTACCACATCACATACTACCTCATCAACATATTTACCGATAGAAAAAGCAATGTTCACCTGCTTATCTATAACCAATTCTCCATCCTCACTCAACCATTGCAAAGCATAAGGACTAGGGTGTATAGATGTCACCAAACCAAGCTTCTCCACGAGCCGTTTACTTGCTACATTTGTACAACTACCTCCATCAATGATGAGGGAACACACCTTTCTCATAACCATACATCGAGAATGAAAAATATTTCTTCTCTGAGTCTCATCTTCCTCCTTATTCATACTCCCCAATAACCGCCTAACCATCAAGAGATCTCCCTCTAAAGGGGGGACTTCACACTCCTTTTCCTCCTCATCACTACTAGATGATTCAGATGATTCACCCACAAAATGCTCATTAATGTACTCTCCATTCGCCAACAACATCAGAGTTCTTCTGTTGGGACATTTAGCTGGGATATGTCCTCTACCTAAACATTTAAAACATTTTATTGCACTAGAACGTGAAGAATCATCATTACTAGCTTGAGAAGTTATTTTACCATTTGAGGACTCCTTCTCCTTAGATTTAGGAATGGTAGAAGTAGCTCCCTCCTTCTTATATTTCTCCTTATCTCTCCATGAGGTGGAGGACTTCCTATAGGCACTTCTTCTCTTGAGTTGTTGTTCCACTCTGGTGGCTTGGTGAATAAGATCCTCTAAGGTTTCATAATGGTGCATTTCCACCACATCTTGAATCTCTCTATTTAATCCATTCAAGAATCTAGCCATTGTAGCCATATGTGTTTCTTCCACTTCAGCTTTCATCAAGGTGACCTCCATCTCTTGAACATACTCTTCAACACTCTTATTTCCCTGTGTAAGTCTTTGTAATTTGTTGAAGATCTCTTTTTTATAATAAGGAGGCACAAATCTTTCCTTCATAGCTACCTTTAATTGCTCCCATGTGGAAATTGGCAACCGCCGTCTTCTAGCTATGTCCACGGTGATTTGATTCCACCAATTCATAGCATAGCCTTCAAACTCCAAGGAAGCCATAAGCACCTTATCATCATCTTCATAATCGTAAGAGTTGAAGATTTGGTCAAGCTTCATTTCCCATGCTAGGTAGGCTTCCGGGTCATTAGCTCCATTAAATTTAGGAATTATAATCTTCCTCCACATCTTATCTCTTCGAGGTGTGTGGTTCCCAAATACCTCTCGTCTTTGGCCTCTCCATGGCCTAACAACATGTTCTGCTTCATCATTATGAGAAGAATGGTCTGAATCATCATGTCTCCTTCTTCTTCTCTCCACGCTCACATCTTCATTAGACTTTTGGAGCCTTTCGAACTATTGTTGATTGTGTTGTTGCATTTGATTCATTTGTACTGTGAGCTTATCAAGTGCAACCATGAGTGTCGTAGTCTTAGGTGAGATAGGATCACTATTCTGGGAAGAAGTCATGTCTTGCAAGAAAATGTTAGGAATAATAATTTTTTTTTTTTGACCTCACCACTCTACTAAGTGTTTCACTCAATTTTCCACTCGTGTATCACGCATATAGGATTTTTCTTGAATGTACTCTCTTGCCTTTTACCACTAAAATTCCCTTTAGTGCTTGGCAAAGAACTCTAGTAGCTTAAGAAAAGAGTGAACAAACAATGTGAAGAAAGTTGCGAGATCTAAATCTTGACTTAAGAGGACAAAGAAGATTCAAAACACTAGGCAAAACTTCAAGGAATTGTAAAGACACAAAACAAGAAAATTAAAATTAGAAAAAAAATAGGACTACCAAAGAGATTTAAATGAGACAACACGGAGACTCTAAGAGAAAGACTGATTGCAAGTAAATATCAATAAACCAGAAATAAAATTGCAATAAAAGTTGTGTTGAACTCCCCTTTTTTTTTGGATCCTTCTTTTTCTACTTTTTGTTTTTCCAATATATATTAGTTTCCTTTTGACTTGATCCTCAATATTTTTTTTTTGGTATTTATATTTTCTTTTGCAGTTCAACACAAAAAGAAATTAAACAATTGATCCTTCAAACCCTCATACTCATGTAAATCAAAGTAAGGGCACTTGCAAATCCCAAACACAATAACAAATAATTTCCACGAATCAAATGTAGAAATACACAATTTAAATAGAGAACAAAAAAGAAAAAAAAAATACGCCAAATAAAAAAAAATTCAACCAAATTGGAAACAACCTTAGGGGTTTTACTCCTTACAAAGGAAACAAACAAAATTTAAAACAAAACACAGAACCAGCAGACATTAAAAATTGTAATTTTTTGTTTTGTTTCATATGACAGAAAAATAACATAGAAGAGGAAATTCAAACCAGAACCTTGCTCTAGATACCAGATGATACGATCCGATCCAGGAAAGAGTATGATCGTTTCTGAATTTGAACCCTCAATAGACACGACACAAATAAATCAGAGAAGAACGCGGAATAAGACAGAGATGGAGGACGCCACAATCTAGCAGATTGATAAGTCAAGTGAAGATTCGCCACAAAGATGTTAATCTTTGATAAGAACTAGAGGCCTAAGCGAAGAACAAAGAGAACCCTCTCTTTAATGAAAATCAAATTCAATATATGACTAAAAGTGTCTACAATAGTTTTTGGTACCTCTATATATAGGCATATGAGTTTAAGAAAACCTAAGAACCCTACAAGAAGGCCCAAACCAAAACATAAACTAATTTATAAAAGAAAGCCCAAAGCCCAAAGCCCAAAAACATAACTTATTTTCTAAAAGAAAACCCAAAGTTTTTAATTTCCTAACAACTATCCTTCAAGAGTGATTCAAGCCATGATCTTCATATCCTTTGAATTTCCACTTGCAGTTCCTTGTAGTACCAAGAGTCTTGAATAGATGTGATTTTCCAATCTCTTGCCCCTTGCCCTTGTCATAGGTCCTTTGAATTGTAAAGGTTCATCTTCAAGTTCTTCTTGTATGGAATCTAGGGATAGTACTCTATCACAAAGGGTTCGATTCGTTTTACTGATCTTTCAAGGTCGGAATGCTAATAAGCAAGAAATTTGAGAAATTATTTAAAACGAGAAAGTGGAAACATATAAGAAGATGGAGCGGAATTTGATAGACATCACACTTCCAAGAATGCAAGATAAGCCTAAGAGTTTAAACACACAAAGAGATAAAGGAACTTTGATAAAACTCGGGGATTCTTGAATCACTCAAGAACTTAGGAGAATCACTCTCACTAAGATAGATGAGATAAAACTCGTTTATTTTCTGAATAAAACTCAGCTTGCCTTCATTGATGAAAATGGTTCAACTTATATAGGAGCTTTAAGCATCAGAATTACAAAAGACACAAAAATTTCAATATCATCCCGCTTAAAGTTATTAATTAATGATCCACTCAATCTAATAATGATCCGCTACTTAATGGTTGATTCTAACTGGATTAAAGACTACCAAAAGTCATCCACAAACTTTGAGCAAAGGTCGTCTTGATCTTCCAAAGGTTGGTTCTTAAGTTGGCATATGGACCCTTATTTCAACTTGAAGATAAAGCAAAACTAAAGCCCATTACTTGGTTAAGCACAAACACAATTTGGTCAGCCAATTTTACAAAGCATTGGGCTCTTATTTAAATAAAAGAAACTGCATCAACACGGCACATTAGTCATCCTCCATTTGACCCATATGCAATTCACATCATACCCTCCTTCTTCGAGAAGATTTGTCCCGAATCTTAAGACACTAGTTTTAATGTAAGTTTATTATGATCTTGTGAATGACTTTTA
>Ga0214542_1010253_pt1 | contig 13806 bp, 5 predicted proteins | sample CNSS1metaG_FD_160096 | JGI IMG/M metagenome (GOLD analysis project Ga0214542, IMG submission 160096) | Root nodule microbial communities from cowpea collected in UCLA plant growth center, Los Angeles, California, USA - CNSS1 | ecosystem: Host-associated > Plants > Roots > Nodule | place: USA...
AATCCCAAAACCTATTACATTACAGCTTAATTACAGTTTTATTACAACCTATTAATAACAGTAATTATTAAACCATTTCATATTTCCACGTGTACCACATTCAATATGCCACTTCACTGTTCAGTTCCGTCCACCATATCCACGTCACTATGCTCTTAACGCCGTTTCTGCATTTTTAACAGAAGGGGCTTCATTGAGACAACTTTCCAAAATTAGGGACCTATTTAACACTTTTTCCAAATGAGGGACCAAATTCAAATTTTCATACGAAATTTGGGACCAATGGAACAATTTAACCAAATGAAAATTAAATGCCTTTGTATCATACAATATATATGTGTTTATATTTCATTGTTTTTGTACCAAGTCAAGTGCATTGGAAAAGTCATTACACGGAACATTTTTCGCAAAGTTTTGCAGTAACTGCCTTTTTATGATACAATATATGTGCTTTTACTACATTATTTTTGTACCAGATTTAGTGCTTTCGAAAAGTAAGATATCAGAGGGAAGATGGTTGCCACAATTTTACAGTAAATGCTTTTTTAAGATACAATATATGTGTTTCTACATCATTCTTTTGGTACCAATTCATGTGCCTCGAAAAAGTCATATTACAGGAAAAATGGATCGTAAAATTTTAAAGTAACTGACTTTTTCTGATACGATATGTGTTTTTACTTCATTGTCTTTGTACCAAGTATAATGAGTTCCAAAACTAAGATGGTTACCACAATTTTGCAGTAACTGCCTTTTTATGATACAATATATGTGTTTCTACATCATTCTTTTGGTACCAATTCATGTGCCTCGGAAAAGTCATATTACAGGAAAAATGGATCGCAAAATTTTGAAGTAACTAACTTTTTCTAATACGATATATGTGCTTTTACTTCATTGTCTTTGTACCAAGCATAATGAGTTCCAAAACTAAGATATTACAATGAAGATGGTTGCCACAATTTTGCAGTAACTGCCTTTTTATGATACAATATATGAGTTTCTACATCATTCTTTTGGTACCAGTTAAAGTGCCTTGGAAAAGTCTGATATTACAGGGAAATTGTTTTACAAAATTTTGCAGTAACCGCCTTTTTATGATACAGTATATGTGCTTTTACTTCATTGTTTTTGTACAAAGTATAATGCGTTCCAAAACTAAGATATTACAAAGAAGATGGTTGCCATAATTTTGCAGTAACTGCATTTTTATGATACAATATATGGGTTTTTACATCATTCTTTTGGTACCAATTAAAGTGCCTTGAAAAAGTCTAATATTACAGGGAAATTGTTTCGGAAAATTTTGCAGTAACCGCCTTTTTATGATACAGTATATGTGCTTTTACTTCATTGTTTTTGTACAAAGTATAGTGCTTTCGAGGAGTAAGAAATTACGGGGAAAATGGTTCGCAAAAAACAATTTGGGTACTGATAGATGTTATTAACCACAAAAGAAATATGGTTATGCAAACCACAACAATTTTCGACCATCATTTATTTAACACAACCACCTAACAGTAAATGGCTTCTTATGATACAATATATGACTTTCTACTTCATTTTTTTTGTACGAAGTGCAATGATTTTTGAAAAGGATGACATTAGGAGGAAAATGGTTCGCAATAACATTTTGGCTATTGAAACATGTTATTGACCACAAAGGAAATATGCTTATACAAACCCCAACATTTTTCGACCAAATCATAATATAACTACACCAAGATTTCTTAATAAAAAAAACCAAACATTAACAACCTTTTTTTATACAATATATGTCTTTTTACGTAATAATTTTTGTACCAAGTTCTTTGATTTCGAAATGACTGAGATTACAGCCGAAATTATTCACAACTTTTTTTTGGCTATTACAACACCTAATTGACAACAATATCATATTGTTACACAAATCACAATATTAGAACAACTAATTCACATACAATTCAAGGATAACTTATTAGTCATACATAAGGTAATAACAGCAACAACCTTTTTTTGTTAGAATATATGTCTTTTTCATACACAATTTTTGAACTACATTCAATCAAAAAATAGATCACACATATATGCTTCCTGCAAACACTAATTCCAGTAATTGTCTTAAGCATGCAAAAAAAAAAAAAAACAAGCAACCTTTCTTAACATCTATGGTACAAAATAGTTATGTCAACTTTCACCACCGCGTGAAACAAGAAATGATCAATGCCTTCACCCATCATACCAAAACTAAAGCTTCATGTATGTCACAACAACAAAAATTTTTGCGAACCAGATTTTTTAGGGGCATTCCCAGTGTAAGGGGTACGTAGTGCGCGACTTTTAATCCGTACCCGTCGATGAAGCTTCATTCTGTCATACATATTACTTTGTGGTGGATTTGGTTCCTCTACACGACTCACATCTTTTGACAACTCTTCATCACTTCCATTTGGGGTGTCCACGTTAACTTCTCCGACTTTGACACCAACATTGCGCTTAACAGTAGTCTGCAATGGGCTACATGCTTCATGTGATTGAAGTCCACCTTGGCTATAAAATTGGTCTTCAAATGTTTTACCTCTTTCGTTGTGAACATTGGTAGAAGGAGTAACAGGATCGCAGTCCTTGGTTCTTTCCGTCTTCCTCTCATGAACAACTCCTTCTAAAAGGGATAAAGATTGGCGAAGTTCACCTATTTCACGTTCTTGCTTTTCAATTAGAACCTCAACTTCAACCTTCCTTGTTCCTAAATCTACTCCTGCAGTTTGCCTCTTACTTCGACCAACTTCATGACCAAACACTTCATACACTTCTATAAATACTACATGAAGAAGTTCTTGCTTTGACACACAAAGATCAACAACTATCTGTGAAATAAATTAAGAATATTTAAACTAAAAAGAGATGCATTCACAAAACAAACAACAATCTAACTAAATCAAACCCAAATCAATTACTACATTCTTCTCCAAACTACTCTTTAAAGCACCGTCACCCACTTTAATATTCATCCTATGCAACAACTTTGGAAATTCATTGCCACCGTCTGCACCCTTTCTCTTCACAAATAGAAAGTGATCAAAACACCAAAGCTAAAAGTCCACAAATAAAGCAAATGTAAATCGACATAAATCATTATTCATCAATGCTTTTCTAATCATGATGTAAGTAAATACAATTTACATGTAATAAATAAACACAACCCACAACATGAAAGTGTTTCCTATGTCTTTCCATCTTCAAAACTAATGAAGCATTGCACAAACTCCCAACCAGGTACTCGTAAACTACACGACCCCAGTTATATTGGCATAAACTTTTCAAGTCATCAACGATATTGAAAAGTATGGGGAATACGGTTGCATTTCTATTAGGCAAAAGAAACTCGAATATGCCTATTAAGATGTATAACCTGCAAAAATCATCTACTCCAACACATTCCGAGTGGTTCAAAAGATAGTTATATATCACCTCAACAGTAACCTTCTTCTGACTAAAAGTGTTCCTACATACACTTTCAATAATGACTTCATCCAAATCCACTACATCTCCGACAATCCTCAATCCTAAGCCTAAACAAACATCTAATAACTTAAATGGCACAATTATAGAGTTAAGTAAAAAACCATCTCTTCTTTCTACCCACAAATTGCACAAAACACCAAGAACATTTCTACTTATCTTAACAGAATCATTCAACAAAGTGAACCACCAAAATGGTGTTCTTTGAATACAAAGCTTTTGGTCCTCACTTAAGTTCTTATTCAATAACGATAAATATGTGGTCCTACAAGAATGCCTGAACATAATCTGCAGAATAAAAACAACATAAGACCACAATTAACAACATATTTTTTCAAATCAATATGAATAAACATTGTTACCATTGTTGTATCTGAACAACTTACCTCGGTACTATCACTGAACTCTCCCACATCACCACCTTCACTCCCTTCACTATCATCACTACCATTGTTATGTTTACTTGGACCACTATCTTCACTCATGTCTTGTAAAAAAAATAAGAACGAAACTAATGAAAGGTATCAAATCAAAACATTACAACACACCTCCAATTAATCTTCACTCCAACGACAAATGCGTCCAATTAAATCAACCATTACAACACACAACCAACCAACAATAAAACAACTACAGATATACCTAAATGAATGCAACGGGACCACAACGAACAAATGAACACCGACGAAACAAATTATGTATCGTTCCACCTTCCGGGTGAATGGTTTGCATTCATAACAAAAACACAACCATCAGTTTTGGACACGCAAAATTATTCCTCAAAACCCTAGATTCACAATATAACACTCATTTAACGAAATCAGATAATGCACGAACGCGAATGCTTTGGGCGAAAAGAAAACACAACCTTCAAAACGAACCGCGGACGTCAACCTCGTTCTACCGCTTCTTCCCTTGCCAAGTTCGGATTTTTTTAGGGGTTCCTTCCTCCACCTATGAGCAGGCACACGAACAACGCGCAAATGTCGATGAATTAAATTTTTTGCACCAACCCTCCTCGTTCTACCTCTTCTTCCGCTAGTGGTGTTTTCTTTTCGTGCTGCTTCCGCTACCAACTTCGAATTTTTGTACAGCATTCAGGGTCGGTTTAGTGAAAATATCACCGCTTGATCAACACTGAAGGCGCCGCTTGGTACGAAAAAATAAGGGTTGAGAGTTAAGCGTTCAGTGAGGGTTGAGTGAAAAAAATGAAAACTTTGGGTAACTGAGATAGAGAGCGCGTTCGCAAGACGTTGCCCTTTCTTCCGCAGTTGTCTCAGAAACCGTCAGAACCGTCACCTCGTCCCTTCAGTTTCTTTTTTCAAAAACAATAACTTTTTTTCCACGTGTGAGTGCCACGTAGGCGAGTAAAAGCCAGGTAAAATAAACCAGGTTAGAGTATCATTTTCCTTCTATTTATTATTAATATAAACCAAACAAGAATCCTCTATTATTCCAAGGCTACCTAGGAAATAAGCTATTCAGGGCTCGACAGTATCTAAATTCAGACTATAATCTTTTTTTGAATAAATAAATATTTTCTTGTGACCATTAATCAACAAAAATATCGTTTGTATTTATGTTATAAGTTTTTATGTTTTTTCTGATAAAAAGAAAATCGTACACTAGAATTAAATAATTTTTAATTTGTAAAATAGACTATAATTACTTAATTAATATAATGATTAAATATTTTTCTCTAAATTAGTTTAGATAAATAACTTTTCAGCTTTAAATTATCAGCCTGCAAATTAATAAATATTTTTGTCTGATAATTAAATCAATCAAATATAGTAGAAATATATTTTGTGGTGAATAATATACTTTACGCAGGAAGACCAAGACAAGACGCTTTTGGCATACAAGGCTATGATGGTCCTCAAACATTGAATAGGTGCCAAGTTTACTGTAATGTGCGGCGAAACGATGGATAATGTCTTGGTCCCAAACATCATCTATCGTTCTGCAATAATTACATACACACAATTTAGCCACGTGAAGGCTAATGTTGCAATCATTTCAGTTTTGTCGGATGTTCTTGAAGGGATATTTGGAACACTATTTTTTAAATCTGAGTTAATTGATTTCACCAAAGAAGAGAGAAAGAAACATCAGGAAAGTAACAGGCACGGCTTAAAAAAATTATCACATTAACAATTTCTTTTTTTCTTTTATAAATTGGTGATTTTCAAGCTTAAATCATTTAGTAAGTATATAAATTTGATCATTTTTATTTGATTTTTTTTTTGAAAACTTCTGCTTGAAATATAGATAATTATTCTATTTACAACATTTGTAACTAAAACACTTCTAGATTCGGTACTCGTATTAAGTTCTGGAGCATTAGTTCCCTATGTCATTGAGTTCTTCGCTTCATCTTGTGAAAACATGTGTTTACTGAGTGAGTTTTTAATAAAATGAGTAGTGTGACTTGTTTTGGTGTAACGTCCCATTTAAATAATGAGTATAATTAAAAGAAGCGTCACACAATTATAATATAACAATGCAGTATTAGAGTTTACTCATAACGCCTTACAAACCAAGGCATCCCAGGATGCCACCAAAAATAAAGGGAACACGTTACACAGTTTACTGGAATCATAAAGAAATGTAAAGACAGACAAGTACATTTTAAATTTTTTTAAAAAAATTAAAAAATATTAAAAAAATAAAATAAAAAAACCAGAAATTGACACGTGGCGTTGACTTTAACACAGTCTGATCAAAGTTAACGGTGAGAACCAAATTGAGTCATTTTTAAGAAAATGATGATCAAATTGAGACAACGAAAAACTTGAGGACCAAACTGAAATTTCGTGACAAATAGAGGAACCAAAAGGATAATTTAACCTTAATAAAACGAGTAATGTGGCTTGTTTTGGCATAGGTGAATGTATCATCTCCTTAATCTTATGGAATTCTAAACATTTTTTTGTCAAATTTCATGTTTCAAAATCATATGTAATTTAGAAGATCCATCCTTAAACATTTTTAGATCTTTATTTAGAGAAAAATGTTTATCTTTTATGTTTTTCAATCTCTTTATTTGAGTTTTGAATAATTTAATTTCATGTTTTTCAGCTTCTCTTAAACTATCCTTGACTTCAATCTCTGTGTATTTTCATTCCATGATTTTCCACTCAAGGTATATTTTATTAACGTTAACAAGAAATTCATCATAAAAAAATTTCATCATCATTTGATTTAGATATGTTTGATGGAATGGAATTGAACAAGTTGGAGGAAATAGATCCAGTTATATTTGGATCTATATCGACAAAGACAAATATTTGTGTCTTCCTTATCAAAGTTGCTATTATTATTATTTAGATCTTTCTAGGTTGCAAAATATCTTATTTTTCTCTCACTTTTTTGTTGCACTCCCTTATGGCTTGAGGGCATCATGCTCTAATATGTAATATGTCGAAGTAGGTTTGAAGAGACATCACATTGGTCTCATGAAAAGGTCTATGATTAGGAGGATTATTGAAGAAAACTATGTCTTAAAAGAAGGTTTTTCTACAAAAGATGATAGATTGTTAGGACATTTAATCTTTGTACAAGTATGTAGGTGTATTGTCTTCTTGTATTTTTTTTTTAGATATAAGTGGGTCACATTTTGAGTCTTAATTGGAGCCTTCAATAGGAACTTGATTGCATGCCCAAGACAATGGAGAAACTATAATAAATTCATCCTAGGCATAAAAGAAGGATTTTAGAAGCTTGGAGTCCTATATAACTTGGGAGAGCATTAGCACAAAAATAGTCATTGATGTGGCCTAATTTACGTCTAACAATAAAGAAATTCACATAAAAAAAGTGGGTTAGCATTTTTGTAAATAATTAAAAGTAATTTACGTCTGACCTTTTATTATCAGATGTAAAATAGATTATTTAAATAGGACACTACATAGTCCGATGTAAATATTTGGTCTATTTTATTTTGGACAACAAGAAATCTGACATAAATTTCTTTTTATATATCATACCTAGGATTCTCCTCCTTATTTCTCTATATACCAAAACATCAAAAATGCTCTTGCGAATTAGGGTTTGTTCTCCGATGACAAAATGATGGTGGTTTTGGGGTTCACTTATGCATCGTCGTTTGCTTTCCTTCACCATTGGAGTTTTTTTTTTGTTAATCTTTGCATTGTTATTTGTCAATGTGACTATTTATGGGGAACTCAGTTGTCTTCCATAAATTTTCCCTTGTTTTGTTTTTTTTTCTTTGTCATTGTAAGAATACAGTGCTATGGAAAAAAGTTTGCATTTTATTGTTTTTTCATGACAATTAAAATCAAAATCGAACCTCGATTTTCAACTTGATTCATTTCTACAACCAATAGAAAAAGCTACAATGAAATGTGTATTTCTGAACTTGTTTCAATTTAGAGTGTTGCGTATAAAAGGGATTGAGTTGAACATGTTTAAAGGTATGCAGGTTTTAGGGGTATTAAATACCCTTGAACCTATCTAGCTCAATCTTCTTAATGTGTGACCCAACCTCTCTCCTAAGTTTCCTTTTTTTATTCACCAACTCTTCTTCAATTTTATCAAAATCCTTCACTTGACATGTAACATACTAAACTGAAACAAACTCATAAATACTCATTTTATTGTAGTTTTTTTATTGGCAATGAAACCTTTTACGTTGAACCTAGTAGTGCTCAATGTAAATTGACACATTTACGTCGAATCTATAATGATATTTGATGTAAATTTACGTCAAACACTAGAAAGTCCTATGTAAATTTACATCAAACACTATTATAAGTCCGACATAAATTTACGTCGTTTGTTTTTTATGAGACATAAATTTGTGTGTCATTCAACGACAACAAACCTGAAAATAATATAAAAAGTACAAAATAATTTACCTAAAAGGAACTTACTATGTTAATGGAGGCCAATTTGGATGCTCCATACAGCCATGGAGTTATGTAAGTTTTTCTTGAGTGTAGCTTAATTAGTCCTATATTTTTTATGAAATGAAGTGCACGAGGGCTAGATATCTATATATAGAACCCTTTGCGTTTTGTAAAAGTTATCTTTTTAGGAATGAGAATTTATTTGATTAAATGCTTGTCTTCTTATTTTTGAAGTCATACATGAAAGTAATCTTCTCCTAAGTTCTTCATCAAGAAACTTTCCTCAAAGAGGAACAAAGTTCTATGTTTCTTTTTTAAAACTTGGAAAAGTTCAAGTTTTTTATTGATATTTTGAGGCAAGAAGGTGCTTTCTATCAATAAGTGTTTTTTCCTTTTAACATTAACTTGGTTTTCTTGGTCATGCTCACTATTTTATCATCTGAGCTATTTGACACTTCATTTGTCATTTCACCTTCTACACCTTTAAATATTTTGAGCAGAATTTTAGAATGATAAAGGTTTAAAATTCTTACTTGCTTATTTGTTTTTGTTTAGTGAAGAAAGTAAGAATCGTTTTTGTCACATTATAGAACTTGTTTTTCATGAACTCTCAATAATGCTCCACAAAGCTCATGTAATAATGTCATGGTTTTTCTTTAGCTATTTTTATTCTTTTTTCTTGCCAAACTCTTGGTAGACCGTTGAAGATCTTCATGTTGTTATTAGGCTTAGAATATTCCATTCCAAAGTTTTTAAGTCCGTTGATAGTTCAAAATTGAGAAATAGATTTTGGTTACTATGTTGACATTAGAAAAAAAAATTCACTCGTAATTGCTTGGCTCCAAGAATTTTTTGTATATTCCGACAATGAAGAATTAAAATTCCTATTGAAGAAGTTGGACATAGATATCAAAGATAAGAGTGCAGAATTAGGTTGTAACTCATTTAAGTAGGATTAAGCGGTTTGGTTTGCAGACATTGTTGAATGCTGTACAAGATCAATTTCTAGATTTCTTTCAAACTGATGTAGATCTTCTTGCATTGCCAAAAACTATTTCTCGTCCTTCAAAGCTTCATTTACATGTCTATTTTCTATTTTAAATACATAGGCACCTACAAACAAAAAAGTACTTACCTTCTCTGCCTTCTTGTGATTTCACTAAACATATATATCCAATTATTTCTTCAATAATTGAGAAGGAATCATTTTCTCTATTTATTTTTCTTCCATCATCAAGATAAGGAGAAGATTTCTCTGACTCAATAGATTTTGTCTATTGGTTTGTTTCGTTAAAGACAAAATGAATAGATTCTTCCCCGACTAAAGTTATTGTATTAAAAACTCTACATGCTTTTTTACTATGAGATAAAAAACCAAGGAATTTAGTTTTATCCACGTGGTGTCAAATTTGCTACTATTTTCTTTTTCAATTATTCAGAACAAACCATTTACAACCAAAATATTTTAAAAGAGAAATATTAGGCTTTGTTACTTTGAAAAAACTTATATGGAGTGAGTTTCCAAACAGACTTAATAAAAATTTTAATAAGAACATAACATGTAATACTCAGTACATCATCCCAGTTATTTGGTAAATCAGTTTTACTCAACATTATTCTAGTTAATTGTTCTAGAGAACTATTTATATGACATAAGTAAACAATTATTTACTATGAGATCAATAACTAAGGAATGCAGTTTCATCAGCCCTAGCCTTAAATTTGTTAAGATTTTATTTTACATGATTTATAACAAAAAATTAAATTCTGAACAAAACATTATTAAAAGATATTTTATTCAAAAATTTATATGAATTATGTGCTAATTAATTATAAAATTTTAAATTATTGATATTTTTAAATTATTTATTTTATCTAGTTAAAATCATTATTATTAATATTTTTCTATTTTATTTAGCTGATTTTATGTCATATATATATATATATATATATATATATATATATATATATATATATATATCAATGACACATTAAATTAATTTTTAATTTTGTTATTTACAAATTTTAAATACAAAAAATCAAATGGTTAAATAAATAATATTTAATAATAAATATTCATTACTTAAGGATTAATTTTTCTTCTTTATATATTTTGTGAATAAATTACATTTTATATAAAAAATGGCCACTAAATTAATTTATAATGGAAAATAATTTGTAATAGAGATAAAAGAATTGTTTTCAATTTTTAACTTTAATAATACTAAAAATTGAAGTAGTTAATAGCATGATAATTAGAAACAAAAGTTTGTTTATAATTCCATTCCCTTTATTGACTGAAACTTAATCATTGGAATAAATTGATAGTACTAAAAACTATTTTCGAAGAAAACATTAGACGATAACCAAATTTTTGTCACTAATGATCATATTATATACCAGAAGAAAATTTCTAAATAATGACTAATTTTAGAGATCAATAATTATTAGTAACTAAAGTGACTGATTTAGATACCAATTTACAAAATTAAACGTTATTAGTTACTAAAATAGTTACTATTATATATAAAAAATTATAATTGATCACTAAATTGATTTTTAAAATTAGTTATCATGCATTTAGCTACCAAAGAAAATTGGTCATTAAAAATTAGCTACCTAGGTTTTAGCTACCAAAATGAACTAGTTTCTAAATTAATCTTAAATTAATCAGTGATCACTTATAATTTTTTATTTATAATAGCGACTTTTTTAGTAATCAATAATTTTTAATTTTATAAATTAGTATTTAAATTGGTTATTATAGTGTCTAACTATTTTTGTTTCTATACAACATTTAACAATCACTAACTTTTCGGTTGTTAATACAACATTTAATCTAGTCGCTAATTTAGTCACAAAAAAACTACATTTAGTGATTAATTTTTTTTACCGCTAATTACAATATTATACATATTTTGTGACCATCAAATTTTCAAACACTAACACAATATTTAATTCAATCGATAATTGAGTAGCTAAAAGTATTATATTTAACAATAAAAAATTTCCGACCACTAATTACCCTATTATACATATTTAACGATCACCAATTTTTTGTCGCTAATACAATATTTATTTTTGTTATTAGTTTGGTGGCTAAAATTTTATATTTAGCAACCAACAATTTTTGGTGGCAAATCACCATATTATATATGTTTATTGACTACCATATTTAGCTACAAAAGTTTTAGCTACCAGAATGAATTAGTTTCTAAATTAATCTTTAATTAATTAGTGACTAATTATAAATTTTTATTTATAATAATGACTATTTTAGTAACCAATAATTTTTAATTTTGTAATTGGTATCTAAATTTATCAGTATAATGACTAGCTACTTTTGCTTTATAAAATTGGTTTCTAATTAAGGACTTTTTGTTTTATTTTTTACCGCTACTTACCATATTATACATATTTAGTGACCATCAAATCACTAGTGCATAATGGGTTTTTTACAACGCCCTATATGTCTCAGTTCACATGCAAACGAGGCATATGAAAATGCGGTGGCACTTTTGTAAATTTTTTCAAACTTTTATGCCTCGGTTGTACTTAGAACCGAGGCATAAACCCCCTAAAATTTATATTTTTCTCGCTACATTGATATTTTTAAACTGGTGGCAAACTTTTATGTCTCGGGTCAATTCTAACCGAGGCAGAAAGATGTTTATGCCTCTGGTCTATTTTAACCGAGGCATATTTGATTGTTTTTCGAGTGGAATACGCCTCGGGTCACATCTAACCGAGGTAGATAGATGCTTATGCCTCAGTTTAAAATCAACCGAGGCAATAACACTAGTGTAAAATAGGATTTTTATACCGGTTAAAAAAGGCTTTTTATACCGGTTCTAGCATAGGTATAGATGCAGGCGGTATAGAAGGTTTGATCTTTCTACATCGGTTCCATGACAGGTATAAAAAATTATTTTTTATACCATTTCTAAAACCGGTATAGAAAAAATTACAGTTCCAACCTTCTATACCTCTTGAAAATGGAAAGTTATGTAAGAAAAAAATGACTTACTATACCGATTATAGTTCCAACCGGTATAAAAAATTACATATTTTACACCAACTATGACCTCAACCGGTATAAAAAGTAATTTATTATTTTTTTATGGAAAATTCGTTTATGCTTCCTACCATATACCAAACCTGTATATAATTACCCAAAACATCCAGAAAACAAATCTCATTCAATATAATATTTGCATGGAATGGAATCTAATGTTTATATGAAATATAATACTACTCCAAAACGAATTACTATATAAGTCATAAAACACCTAACATCATCTCATATAAACACTTAAAAGAAATGAAGCCCACTGCTCACGAACTTCCTTCAAGACTCCTTGATCCATTGGAGATGTGTCATTGAAAATCTACACAATGAATAGTTGAGTCAACAATCTTTTAGGGATAAATACTTAAGATGTGATTTATAAATTGTACATATTACCATATCCCATGAGTCAACAATGTTTGCGGATATGATTCTATGCATGTGCGTCATGGTATAATATCCACACTCATAACTTCCCGATTGACGTGAGCACTACAAGTTAAATTCATATAATATCATAAATTTGATAATTGTATTTCAATAGTTTGAAGATTAACTACTTACAGTTGGCGCAATGAACTGCAACTTCTTTCTAGAAGTGATTTGTTGTCCCTGCAACCTGGAATGAGCCTCAACCGCTCTGTAAAATTTAATGTATATTGAAATTGTGCCTAATATGGAACTTAGTAAAATGAAATTATATAACACAAAATAAGTTAATAAAAAAAAACTTACGCTTGTAATGTACTTTTAATTTTCAAAGTGTTAGGCTTCTTGTGTAATGAACACAAAAGAACCACAACAAACTTCTCAGGAACAATTACCAGCAACTGCCAATGACCCCTACAGATTCAAATACCATTATATACAATTAAGTTTTACATAAATATAATTTAATGTATAAAAGACATTCTTACTGCTACAAATAAGGCACTAAGTACACTTCTTTTTTCTCAACATCAAATGTCTCTAATAGGTACTTTTGAACCTCTTCACTTTTATTCCCAACGCCTTGAATGGCAATAGGATCAATAAATCCATATATGGGATCATTCTTCTTCTCAGTGCATCTATGATGTAAATACCTTAAACATTGAAAATAAATAATATAAGAATAACATATTGAATATATTCAAACTTCATAAAAGTAATAAAAGTTTACTTACAACAACCAAAGTTGTGACCCTTAGTGCTATATCTAGTTAAATTACCATATGCTGGAAAATCATTGATTGTATAAAATAACATGGCATGCAACTTGAATGAATCACTAGTGTACCCATCAAACATATCAACACCCTCCTCCCATAACATCTTCAAATCTTCAACTAATGGGGTTAAATAAATATCAATGTCGTTTCCTGG
>Ga0214542_1010254_pt1 | contig 13805 bp, 5 predicted proteins | sample CNSS1metaG_FD_160096 | JGI IMG/M metagenome (GOLD analysis project Ga0214542, IMG submission 160096) | Root nodule microbial communities from cowpea collected in UCLA plant growth center, Los Angeles, California, USA - CNSS1 | ecosystem: Host-associated > Plants > Roots > Nodule | place: USA...
ATGTTTTATGTAGAATTTAAAGTTAATTTAAAATATTTATAGAAATATTTAATAAAAACGTTAATTTTAGTAAGAATATCACCATAAAATTTATAAAAAAGTAAATTTAGTGCCAGTTTGAGGAAGGACAATATTGTTTCCTTTTTACAAAAAATGGGACTAAATTGAAACTAAAAACAAACATAGGGACCAAATTGAGTCACTTTGACATGTGGCATGACTGTGAAGTGACACATGTCAAAAAGAAAAAAATAAAAAAATTTTAAAAAAAATATAAAAAAATCAAAAAAACCAGAAATTGACACGTGACGTTGACTTTAACATCGTCTGGTCAAAGTTAACGGTGAGAACTAAATTGAGTCATTTTTAAGAAAATGAGGACCAAATTGAGACAACGAAAAACGTGAGGACCAAAATAAAATTTCATGACAAATAGAGGGACCAAAAGGGTAATTTAACCAAAAATTTAACTACAAGTACTCAATTGAAAAAATTAAATTTATTGAGTACTCAATATACCACATAAATTTATCAAAGATTCAATTAAAAGTTTTCTACGGACTTAAAATATAAATAAACCTTATTATTATTAATTTTTTTTTTTGTTATTATAATTATTAGTTATCACAGATAAAGAGTTATAAAATTTGGAAAAGTCAAAAATCATTTGGTAATGGTATAATTGCATTATTCATCCCTTCAAAACTCACCTCACTTAAAGAGAATCTTACACTTCTTTCTTGAATTACTTCTTATTTATCATAAATACTTGAAAGAAATAACCATGTCATTTTCACTTACTCTCTCACAATTAATAAATACTCCCAAAGATACAAAACCTTAGAAAATTTTCCTGTCAAATCCTCCCAAAATGTGGTTAAGGTAGATCGTCTCTAACAAATTTGTAAAGATAAAGTTTGTATAAATCAAAATATGACCATCACATTACATTCTTCCCACAAACATAAAAAAAATAGGATCATAAACAAGAGTATTATTATCAAATACTCAATTTTGCACCCATCAATATTAAATAACGTACTTATTCAACACTATGTCTTTTTATATCCTTTTACTTTTGAGATTTTATTAACTTAAAAAATCAAATTATTTTTAACATACGAACGTATCTTTAGCCTCAATGACTTAGCCGCCAAACTTTACTATAAAAGGAATTCACAAAAAACTCAACTTAAAAAATATTCCTTGGGATCTTGTTTAAAGGAGTATGGTTCCTTCTGATAATAACAAGCAGCAATTTATTAACCTCTTTTTCTGTTTTGCGTGTAGCGGTTGATGTTGAACTCGTTTGTCTGCTAATTAAACGTGTCTTGGACCACTAAATCGTGGGTGAGACGGATCATAAGAACTTGCAAGTTGATAAAAAGAGAGTGGCACCACTTCCCATTCACATCAACCATAATCGTCTCCATACAGTATAGCAGTTGGCCATAAATCCATCCATCCGCATCTAAATTTTCTCACCACAAAATACAAAGTCAATATATAAATTTCTACACATATAAATATAATAAGTCAATGTATTACACTATTGCTTTCATATACATTAAAACCTACTAATATATATAATTTGATCACCACACATATAATTATTATAGTTTAATGAAAATAGATTTCCTGTACTATTATTGAATGGTGTAATAAGTAATGCAAATTAATTCGGTGTAATTGAATATGGCTTTTTATATATAAATAGAAGAAAAATATATTATAAGAACAACCTTTTAATAGGTTATTTTATTATTGGGTCATGTTTAATTATAAATATACCGACATGTCATTGGTGTCATTAGTATCGGACTTAGTCATTTTAGGCAATGAGATTCATGTTTAAATAGTGTGGAAGGAAAAACAAGTGGTTAAGAGGATAGTTTCTACTATGACAAATAGTCATTTACAAAATGCATGAATATATAAACATAAAAACACACACACACACACACACATATATATATATATATATATATATATATATATATTCGAGAAAAAAATGGTTTAAAATCTAAATGCAAAACATATTTAAAAAATAATAATAGTAATTCAAGATACATATATAGTTTCTTCATCCCATTCTTTTTAAAAAACTTTAGACTTCAAAATTTACAAAATATGTTTTTTTTCTAATCAATAAACACGTTAACAGTACCTTTATTATCACAGTCAGTTATTGCCGCTATCAAAGAAATAAAAAGAAAAGAATAAGATTCAGTAATTTATAATTAGAATCGATAGCTTTAGAAATCAAGTATATAATTAAGCATATTTATGTGAAGATATATTGCGTTTGAAAGATTTTTGCATTTTTTTTAAGGTTTATGCCAAAAGAGAACTCACCAAATAGTAGAATTCTGTGTATATTTGTATGTAGGAGGCTACCTAATATATACTTTCTTTTGTTAACTAACCTCTTTAAGTGGCATTGTTTGTTTTAAGTAATGAGGTGTAGTGCAATTATCTCATTACTTTTAATGGTCAATTATCATATTATTATGAGTACTCTAACGTTTATATATAGTTAATTTTTTTTTTATATTCTTTCTTTTATATATATATTTTTTTTATTATATATATATATATATATATATATATATATATATATATATATATATATATATATATATATATATATAAGCACTGGATGATGTCTTCATATGTTACCTGCCAAAAGTGAAGTCGGAAAATCCTATTTTAGGAAGAGAAAGAGAGACAAATAATTCTGAGAAAAGTTGAAATGCTGAGCTAAATTCTTTATTTTTCTGAAAAAGCTGCAGTTTTGGTAAATTATTTGGTTGGCCATGTGAGCCACCGATCAATGTAATTTCACCATTTTACACAGCAAAACTACCTGTGCTCGATTACTTTCTGCTCCTGCCTCCACTGCATTAAACTGCACCACTCATATATAGTTGGTTTTGTATCATTGGTTCTTGTGCTTACATTACTGAACAACTATATATATCATGTCAACAAGAATCATAATAAAAAATGTTTCAAAGATCAACAACTAGACGTTGCTTTATTACCAAAAGCATTCTTACCCCACAAGAAAACCTTATTATATTTTAAATTTAGGGACCGATGATATCAGAAATAAGAAAACCATTTTCCATGACTTTTGGATAGAAGGAATTGATATGTATGTCATGCAATTGAGTTGGTATCTCAATCACATGTTGTGTTGGTTGAAACTTGAAACGCAATCCAAAATATTGTGAACCGAAGTTACTTGGTGCTGTGATAATATGACTATAAAGGGAACATGATGAGACAAAACCATCTGGTATGTTCTATGGCTCATCACTCGATCAAAAACAATTTTTTTAACTATAAACTGTTTGATCACTAATTAACTTTAGGGATCTCCAATTTTTATGCAAGAATTTGAAGGGAATAAAGCAAGGGCTGGTTAGTTGGGGAGTACGTAATTGAAAACTAAACACATGAACTGAAAAAGGTAAATTGTAAAAAGGAGATAGTTTTGTTTCGTTTGCATAACGGAAGGTTGAGTTGTATTACTACTTAGGATAAAAGACAAAGACAGAATAGAAGAAACAGGTAATGTTTGAGTGGTTTGAGGATCTTCCTAAAAAGATTGAGGTGGTTCACGTGGGTTCCATTCCATTCCAATTTTCATACATTGGCATGGCCCCATGAAATTCCGTGTGCATGATCACAAAATACTAGTTGAGTATTAGTTTGGTCGTTGAGGGAATTTAATTACCAACAGTTCTTCACCGGTGAGAATTTAATACTCCCAATCTTTGGCTCAAATGGATGGAATTTGCAACCTGCTACCTCCCAACCCTACTTTTATAAATAACTCTACTCACTCATACTTTTCTTCCCTCATCTCTTTGCCAACTCTTTGGTCCCACATTTCCCATACGAACCCATATAGCAGTAGTAATTGTTGATACCTCAAAAATCGTGTTTGCGTCTATGGTGATCCATTTCTGCTAAAAAAAGCGAAATTGAACTTAGTTTTTGAGCTCTTGAAACAGATTCTGATAAATTCTATATAGTGTTCACCATGGTGGGTATCATTTCGTTGGTCACAGGGAGGCCTGGACCCAGTGGATTTGGATCTGCCTCAACTGCTGAACAGGTTACTCAAGGAATTGATGCCAGCAACCTCACTGCAATAATCACAGGTCAGTTTTCGCAATTCCTAGCTTTTTTCGCACTGTTCCACAGTCAATAACATTTTTCCACGAATCTTAATGGTATCATCAAGATTTTCAAAAACAGACTCGGATTTTCTCGACAACGTTAAGGTTTTCGGATTCAGTGTGATCGTACGGGTCCCCAATTGCCGCTGCATGCGTCGCACTATTTTACAATATAAAAAAAACAGACAAAACAAAACCCACCGTTGGTTACATTACAGTTCTGAATCTCACATGGTGTAAATAGTTTTTTTTTTTTTCATGATTTTACTGCCTACATGTTTGTCGTTTTTCTGACATTTGTTTGTGAATAGATTTGTGTAAGCGGATACAGGGTCTTCGTTTCCCCTGGTTTTGTTTTGTGTTTTTTGGTCCATTTTAATGAGTGAAAAAATTAGATCGTTGAGAACATTAACATGTGAGTTCGAGTGGCAGTCGCTCGCTGCTCGAGTCTATGATTGTGGACCCTATTGCAGTATTGCTTAGAAAAGGAGACCTATTTTTGTGGTACAGAATACGTTTGATGATGTTGTTGTTCTTTATAGATGAATTTCCTACCTCTGCATCTTGCTTCTCCATTTGTAGCAACATTTTTAAGTTAGCAGATATTTCTGATTTTTTCTTTGCTGTGTTTTCTGGTTGAGTCTTGATGAACCTGTCATGTTTTGTTGGTTTTGAAACAACAACAATTAAAAAATCGCACGAAGGTTTTCTACTTTCTTTTTCAGTTTTTCTTATAAATAATTATACAGTGGTAATATTAATATATATCACTTGTTTCATGCTAGGGGGTTAAAAAGGAAGCTAGGTCAAGTTTTCTTTGGATTGGATTTAGTCCTTTGTACTGGTAGGCTGGGGTTGGTTTGCTGGTATTCATAACAGTAAATGATGTTGTTATATATAAAGTCATTTATTTTAATTTTAATATAATTATACGTTGTAAAATTGTTTTCTTTTTCTTTTAATTTTTTATTCTCGTTTTTTAAATAATTATATGTTATCAAATATTTATCCATGAATATTTGGAAATACTCAAGTATCTATTTAATGGATATTCATGCATGCAGACATAAGATAATTTTTCATCAAATGTAACCAGTGATGGTAGTTATCGCACATGCCTATCCTTATTTCATGTTTTCAATAAAAATATTGAGATAACATTTTTCGTATTACGACAAAACAGTGTTTTAAACTAAACAGATCTTCCGATCAAAGTTGGGAAATTATTTCTGACATTCTTTATCATTATTAGTTTTGAAAATAATTGATTTTTCATGATTTAAAACCTGGTTAGGATCTGTTCGATTAACTCTTATTACTGGTATACTATTCTATTATTTTCTATATAATGAATTTACTCCTAAAGATATCTTCGATCTCTTCATACTGAACTAAATTGCAATAAGTTTTGTTTGGAACTAAATAGTTGGCATTTATCTGAGGTCAGGGGCAGGTGGTGTTAAAGCAGAAAGGTAGAGGAAAAAATTAAAGTAATAAACAGTGTATAGATACTGGATTTTAAAAAAAGATTGTGTAGATAGATATATAGTACAATCAAATTGAATTACGTTTACGAAGCAGTAAATAATTTTAGATGAGAATCGGCCCAAACATAAATGCAGAAGAAGAGTTGGTGGTGGATGATGTGAACCACCAGTTGTGCATTATCAAGTTTTTTTTAGCTAATTTGAAGTATGGAAAACATTATAAGTCATCTTTTAAGAATAGGATTTTAATGTAACTCGTATATACGATGTAAATTAATTTTATTGTGTAATATAAAACATTGGAAATGAAATGCAGGAGGAGCAAGTGGAATAGGGTTGGAGACAGCACGAGTGTTGGCTCTTCGAAAGGTCCATGTGATAATTGGTGCGAGGAACATGGAGTCTGCAAAGGAAGCTAAACAAGTGATACTGCATGAGAACGAGTCAGCTCGCGTGGACATATTGAAGCTCGACCTTTGCTCAATCAACTCTGTCAGAACCTTTGTGGATAACTTCATCGCGCTTTCCCTTCCTCTCAACATCTTAATGTGCTTTCTCTCTCTCTCTCTCTCTCTCTCAATGCCTCTGTGTTTTGATTCAACATTTTGATATGCCATTGTTGTCATTTGGTTTCAGAAACAATGCCGGGGTCATGTTCTGCCCTTTTCAGAAAACAGAAGATGGCATTGAGATGCAGTTTGCAACAAATCATCTTGGTTAATATCCCTGTTTGAATATATATACTCAATCAATTTCTATTCTGATTTTTTCTTTTAGTTCTTAGTAGCATTGTGTGAAGTCTGATTTGTAGTATTCTCACTTCTCAGGTCATTTTCTCTTGACCAATCTTCTTCTTGACAAGATGAAACAAACAGCAAAAGAAACTGGGATAGAAGGCAGGATCATAAATCTGTCATCAATTGCTCACGTCTACACTTACGAAGAAGGGATTCGCTTTGATAACATCAATGAAGAAGATGGGTATGCACACGCAAATAAGTCTTCACAATTTCTACATTCGTACTAAAAATAATTGATAATTTAAGGGTCATGCAACTGTGTCATAAATAATTAGTATAATCAGAAGAGTCAAACAAATATTGTATAAATGAATGCAGATAACTTTTACTTTTTCCCTATAACTTTACAGATACTCTGACAAGAAGGCATATGGACAGTCAAAGTTAGCCAACATATTACACGCAAAAGAGCTTTCTCGTCGCTTACAGGTCAACCTTTCTATTGCTCAATTTTTATAATTTTAATCATTATTTTTTATTGGGTTTCTTTTTATCGTAAATTTTACTTTTTATAAAATATGTTTTATACAATTTATATATATATATATATATATATAATTGAGTTTTATTTTAATTGATTCAGTCAAGTGTAGAAAAATTTCAATTTGAAATTTGTTTTAATTGAAAGTGACTACGGCGGTTGAAAATAATGTAAACTTTAATTCTATTAATTTTTATTTGGAGGATGATGAAATTCGCGATGGGAACACTATTAAAATTTTTTATATTATATTTGTTAAAAATATTTGTAAAATCTTATTATTTTTTTTAAGAATTTTAATTGACAGATAATTCTTTCGTGAATAATTATTTTTTATAAAATTATAAAATTTGTAAATATTTTTTATAAAATTTGTTGTGAAAAGTGTTTTATACAAAATATTTAACAAAATTATTGACTATAAATTTTTTTCCATAACAAAATTTGTAAGTATCTTTTAAAAAGAAAATCAAAACAAAATTGGCAGAAAATATGATTTTTTTAATAGTGAAGAAAATTTTTAATTATATTAACTCTTAATTAAATTATATTTTATTTAAATTTATATAATTTAATAGAAAAATAATTCACACAATTTTATAATTTTGGTCTATAATCTTAACTATTTTCTTTTATCACCATCGTGCGTGAAGATCTGAACGAGAAATAAGTGTAAAATCTCAATTTTAACTATAATAATTTTAAGAATTTAATTACTAAGAAAAACATATTTTCTTATTCAAATTTAAGATGCATTGATGATAATGGTAAGAGAAAATAATAAAATATGTTTTACGTAAAAGGTTAAATTTTTGAAATGTCTTGTACTGTAGCATTTATTCCTTCATTTATTGACCATTTATTGATTTAAACAGGAAGAGGGTGCTAATATCACGGCCAACGCTGTCCACCCAGGGGTGATAATGACTCCTCTCATGAGACACTCTTCTTTACTCATGAGTACGTACAATACAAAAAATAACCACAACAGTAACAAAACACAAAACATTTAATGTTCTTTTCATCGTTCATACTAGACTGAGACCATGTTATAATATCCAACAGATTTTCTGAAGATGTTTACCTTCTTCATATGGAAGAACATTCCGCAGGTATTTTTTCTCTTTGTTCTCTTCCTTCTACCACAGATTTTTAATACTGATGCAAAATGATGCATTGTAGAGTAATCAAAATGTGGAGTCACCAATCGTAATTCTCTGTATTTTCTGATTTTGTCAAAACAGGGAGCAGCCACAACGTGCTTCGTTGCTTTACACCCAAGCTTGAAAGGGGTATCTGGGAAATACTTTCTGGATTGTAATGAGTATGAGCCAAGTGCACAAGCCTCAAACGAACTCTTAGGAAGAAAGCTCTGGGATTTCAGCAACAAATTGATCAACTCACTTTCAAAAGCTTAAATAATTTCACCAAGACCCAACTATGTTTGGATATTAAATTAAAAGAACCTTTAAGAGTTTTATTTTAATGAAAAATGTTTTATATATTTAACAAAACAACTTTTAAAAATTCTTGTAATTTGTATCCAAAGCGGTTTATTCATAATCGATGTATCAAAACTCGCTACGCTAATTACCTATAGAACAGTTATATAATCATAAGTTCTAAATATGAGGGAAGATATTTCCCAAACATATATGTGAGTTGTGCTTACCCTTGGCTCAATACGCACTTTCTAGGCGTAGATCTTCATCAAACACATTATTAAAATTAAAGTGAAATTAAAGTAGCAAGTAAGGGATGAAACTACGTTGTTAAAATTAGACTGTAAAATAAACTTTAGATTCGGGTTTGGTCGATATTGTACGGTCTGGTGGATTCAAATTATGTTTGTAAGTATTTTTTGTAAACATATTAATGATGATTTAGTCAAACAAAATGATTAGTTTAATCAAATTTTGACAAATTTAAATAATAATGAAGTAAATTTGTTAGAGATATCTTGTGTTCGGATGAAGAATTTTCAAAATTTCAAGAAATAGAAATAGATAGTATTTTAATTATTTGTTGTTGAATTCTCTGCATTTTTTAAATAGTTTGTTTTAGTGGAGTAATTGAAATATTTTAAATTTTAATTTTTTTGTTTGGATAAAACAATTTAACTTTTATTTTAAGAGAGAGTTCGAGGTGTTAATTGGATAAGAAGCAGGGACACTCAACAAATTTTGTATTTAAAGTATTTGATTTATTCTAAAATAATCATTGTTTAAAGTTTTGTACAATATTTACAAAGTAATTTCATACTTATAAAAATTAATAATACTATATTCTCTTAACATTTTAAATTTAATTTTTGATAGAAAATAAATTATAATAATAATAAAAAAATAAAGAGACTTTTCATAACTTCGAGAAATGTAAATAATTTAAAACGAGAATTTTTAAAATTACAAATACTTTGAAATAGAGAATGACGTTAACCTGGATAAATCTAATTCCACAAATAATAGGAAATTTATATACCCACCTTCCTTCTTTTCACCCCTTAATTTTACTAAATTTCACAAATTATCATTTTACTTTTATTTTATCTTCTTATATCTCTAAAAAAGTGCATAATGGAAATTTCATAATATATCTTCAAGCCCCTTTTCTTCTTACACACCTTCTTTAACAACAAAAACATATTTATGTCTTACACGCCTTCTTTAACAACAAAAACATATTTATGTTTAAGGTAAAAAAGACAAATATTTTTAGTACGAGAAAAAAAAAGGGAAAAATTAAGTGGGAAAAGCAGAGTGTGTGGTTTGATCATGCTCCCAGAGGCCCACAGCTTTTACTACGCAAGCAGAAGCAGCTACAATCAATGCCGCAAAAATGGGTGGAACGATGGCATCGATGCTGGATTTGGTGAGAAGGTGAACGGGGAAACACGGTGTCTCTTCCAACGGAACTCTAACTCTAACGAAAGACCCACCATCGTTACTTTTGCACGTATGAGAGGAAGAAATGGCGGAGACAAAAGCCACCTCTGTGGAGAGTGAAGCAACCGCCACCGTAAACGTCATTACCGTCACCCAACTCACAGCATACATTAGCAGAGGCCACGAACGGATCAAATTAGAGACCCACACAAGCATTGCCATTGAAGAAGCTACCTACTATGAGTTGATGAAGATGAAATCATTCATGTTTTGGGTATTACAGTATTTTCTGTGCTATAATTTTCAATGAAAACATCAAACATAAAAGGAGAACTCACCTTTAAATATCGGTGGTGCAATCTTTTCTTGCAGCAAAATTGTGGCATGTTATGTGAGTATTTGGAGATAGAGAAAAACAACCTAATCAAAGCTACTTTTTGAGATGTGGGGTTGTTGAGTTTTGGGTGAGAGTTGATGGCTAGGTTGGAGTGTTGGACTCCTTTGTGGTTTGGTTTGTTGTAGATTAGGTTTAGATTGTTAAGCTGGAAAGCCAAGAGTTACTTCATCACATCTAATAAAATCTTCTTAGGTCATCTATTGGTGAAAAGAAGAATACTTTTATGCAGAAAAATATTGTTTATTTTTATAATACAAAAGTTTATTTCAGATTTTAAATTTTATTTATTATTGTTCCGAGAGATTTTTTACTTCAAGTTCTATGCGTGTATAATTTCATTTTGTTGGTACTAAGGTCTGGAGTATGTATGTAGATTCTTAAGATTAACTTCCTCTCATATGATGTCATCCCAAGTTGCTATATTTATAGCATGTGAGTAGGACACACTCCATAACGCTTATTATGGATCCTTGGATAAATAGTATCTTTAGTGATTAGTAAATTGATCGCCTTTTTTTAACAAAGTTTGATACGAGTTTACAAATCCTAAAGAATTCAATTTATAACTATTTCAATTCATATTACTTTTAAGTCTATTTAATTTTTTTTTTTAAATTTAAATTTATATTTTTGGATTCCAGATTTATATTCGATTACATTTTGGATTTTAAAAATTTAAAATCAAGGTGCGTCTAAGTCTAACTAAGGTAGTAAGATCAGTTTGATCCAAATTGATCTAGGTCCAAGATCGAGTCAAGTTAGTCTTGGCCAAAAACTGAGATGAGTTACCTAAAATGAAAATCAAGCTAAATCGATTAAGATAGAGTCAAGTCATATTAAACTAAAAGGTCAAACCAAGTCAGCTTAGCCCAAACATTAGCAATAATGTGTTCAGCCATGAGTTGACTCTTATTGGACAATGTTGGAAAATCACGCACCAAAAATAATCTCTTCAAGTGGAAGCACACCCACAAATAAGAACAGAAAAATAAATAAAAACGCACAGGAAATTTAACGTGGTTCAGCACCTCAAGGCCTACATCCACAACCACTCAACAAGAAGTATTATCACCCAAGTGCAATTTTTCGAGCAAAAATTACAAACCTTCTTACAATTTTTCATGGACCAAAACTGCAAACCCTTAATAGTGCAATTTTTCTGGCAAAAATTGCAAATCTTCTAATGACACACAACTACCTAAGCCCCTTATACACCCAAGAGACCTATTGAGTTGTGGCGACAACTCTAAAATCAACTATTTACTTTTATAGTATTTTTCTGCTACTCTCTTCTTCATATTACTCGATGTGGGACTTTGGTGAATACCCAATTGAGAACCAACATATCCTCCCTTCACCAAAAGTCTCACATGCTATGGAACAAACATTTGACACACCACCAACAAATATGCTTGAACCACTCTTGCTACTAGTTATCCAACAAATCTGCTTGAACCACTCTTGTCACTTGGGATCTGCACAGACTCACTGACGATGACAATCTTTCCTCATCATCGACCCTCACCGCCTTGCACATCAAACTCGTTGTCGGCAACTTTACACAACGACGTAACATCCGCTGTCGATGAAGCATCACGTGAGCCTGCCATGCAAAACACCACCACTGGACATCTCGAGCTCCACCCTCACCATGCAGATCCAACGTTACCAAACATCGCAGTCCACCAGACACAACAACCAGAGTATATTTGTACGTAGAGTAGTTCCTCCATGCACATACAACAAACCACGAATCGTAGATCAAATCTCGATCGTACATCACTCACGAGCCATGTGAGCACCAACTGCAACCTCCTCCGAAAATTTGGGAACATCTTGCCACACACGAACTTTGTGACCTCCCCCACAGATCCGGGAACATCTTGCCACACATGGACTCCACTCTCTTCAAAGAACGTTGATTATGGTCAGTATGCCAAATTGCTCATCTTCCTCCCTTGATTAGAAACCCTTAGTCAGAACCTCAGCTCTGATACCACTGTTGGGAAATCACGCACTAAAAATAATCTCTTCAAACGGAAGCACACCCACAAATAAGAGCAGAAAAATAAATAAAAACACACAAGAAATTTAATGTGGTTTGGCACCTCAAGGCTTACATCCACAACCACTCAACAAGAAGTATTATCACCCAAGTGCAATTTTTCGAGCAAAAATTGCAAACCTTCTTACAATTTTTTATGGACCAAAACTGCAAACCCTTCATAGTGCAATTTTTCTGGCAAAAATCGCAAACCTTCTAATGACACACAACTATCCAAGCCCCTTATACACCCAAGAGACCTATTGAGTTGTGGTGACAACTCTAAAACCAACTATTTACTTTTATAGTATTTTTCTGCTACTCTCTTCTTCATATTGCTCGATGCGGGACTTTGGTGAATACCCACTTGAGAACCAACAAACAATAAGAGAGAAAATCTTGGATATAGGTGGTATATAGGCTCAAGGAGAAGAACATTAAACTTTTATATTTGAAAATTGATCATTTAAGCATCATAGCAATTGCATGACTCTATCTTCGTGTTTGCACTAAGCAATGATGGACAAGACATTACACGAGAATTTTGACTTGCACACACAAATAGGATCCGAGCGAAAACTATCCTTGAGAGTGTGTTGCTGCCTCCAACTTAAGATCTAAAATGCGAGCAAGATTGCCTTAAGCAAACTGGTTCTTGAGGTCTTCCATATATCAATGGATTAGTCCATTTATATGATGCTTTAACTGATGGAGGAAGAGACAAAGTGGACCAACCAAGGAACTACCATGTTGTTACGGCGGTAACATGAAACGAATTGTGTGTTTTGTCAGATTGTGGCACTATCCCAATAATGTATTCTATCTTGTGCTTTGTATAAAGGGTTGTAACCATAGAACGATGGAATGAATCCAGGAGTGGTAATTTGTTGGATCTAGAACAGGAGAAACGAGGGAAATGACAGGGTTTTCGTTGGAATGAAGATATAGGTAATTGTTTGTAGCAGTTTCAGCAGGTTGGTCTTGTGTTGAGTGTAACATCCCAAGGGAATATTACTTAAAAATAAATAATAAAAGAAAATAATTATATTAATAGTCGTCTCGATAAAAATCCCAACGCAGGAAAATTTAATTTCATGAAAGCACGCGCCAAAACTTATAACATAATTAGTCAATTGTTACAAGTTTCCATTATTCGTGTTTATAATAAAAACGTAAAGTAATACATGTAAGAGAAAATCCTAGCTCTAATCCCATGCTAGCCCTCACTCCGCCATCTGAACATCCTTAGCACCACCTGTATCAACATCTGCTCCCGTGTAACGAATTACACGATCATCGCCACACACAAACAGAAAGGGTGAGCTGAGAAAATAAAATAACAAGCATATAAAACACAAGATAAATCGTTTACCCATCTTATTCATTATATATAATTCCTTTAAATAACTCAACTCTCAACAACCCATCGCATGAACATACTATCAACCACTCTCCACTCCCATGCTCTCTTACCTAAGCATATTAATCCTTACTGTGTCCTCCTGTAATTACCTATATCCC
>Ga0214542_1010257_pt1 | contig 13803 bp, 6 predicted proteins | sample CNSS1metaG_FD_160096 | JGI IMG/M metagenome (GOLD analysis project Ga0214542, IMG submission 160096) | Root nodule microbial communities from cowpea collected in UCLA plant growth center, Los Angeles, California, USA - CNSS1 | ecosystem: Host-associated > Plants > Roots > Nodule | place: USA...
ATATACTATGTTAATCTTTATAAAAAGTAATCAATATTAATGACAAAATATTTATTGTTTTTAATTTAGGAGAATGCTAACGGGATACTAATTAAGGAATAATAAATATGCATTGATTTTATATTTTTACATTAAAATTGAAATAATTAATTTTATTAATTAAAATAATATAAATGTATATAACTGATTTTATAAAGATAAAAATGTCATTTAAAATCTCTAAGCAATACAAATAAACATTTTGGAAACTCAATTAAATCTCAAATTGATTTTTTAATTTTTAATTTTTTTATAAATTTTTTAGATGTTTAATTCTATTTTTTTCGTTAGTTTTTCTTTTGATTTAAACTTTTTAATATTTAATTATATTTTAATTTTTAATAACATTAAAATATAGTTATTTTATTATTTGATAATTTTTTAACTTTTACCGATAAATTTTAAATAAAATATTATAACAACTGTACAATATTTATGGATATTATTGTCTTTTAAATAAAATAAAATTACATTAATTGTGATTAGGTCATATTTTATTTAATATTACAATTAACTATGAACTTTTGTAACTTTTATAAATTTTAATATGTATTAATTATCCTTATCAATATTCTAGAGCATTGGTTAACAAAACCCTTTAATTTATTAATTGTTAATCTTCTATTGGTTAAATGTGAGGACGAACTCTTAACTTTGTTTACTTTGGAACTTGTCACAATTTAATGTATTCAATACACACGTATATGTGGTATTAATTGTAGGGGAATGCTGACCAGCACTGGTTAAGGATAATTAATTTGCATTGGTTCCTTCATTTTTACATTGAAAGTTGAAATAATTAAATACATTAATTAAAACGGTATAAATGCATATAAAAAATTTTATAAAGACAAAAATATCCTTTTAAAATTTTAGACAATAACATACTGATACACAAGAATGACTTTGGAATTTTTAAGATCTCTACTAAACATTTTCTTTTTGTTTCTTTTTATAAATTTTGTAGATATTTAACACTATTTTTTTATGGTTGTTCTGTTAATTTAAACTTCTTTATATTTAATTATATTTAATTTTTAACAACATTAAAACATAGTTATTTTATTATTTAATTATATTTTAACTTTTATTGATGAATGTTAAATAAAATATGAAACACACATGTATAATAATTATGAACATTTATGTCTTTTAAAAAAATTAAAATTACATTAATGATGATTAGATCAAATTTAATTTAATACTACACTTACCTAGATATTTTTTATAAAATTTAATGCATATTATTTACCTTAACTAGAGTCCTCAGGACACTGATTAACAAGAGCTTTTTGTTAATGAATGGATGACTTGCTCGTCAACCACGACAACATCACTTGTAATCTAGTAATAATAATTAATACAATTTATTAACTATACAATATAACTAAGAATTTAATAACAATTAATACAATTCATTAATTACAAGACAATGTAATAATGCGTGACATTAAAAGGTGAATTTAAGGACAACTCAAAACCATACCTCATATTATTGTATTTAAGACTAAATTCAAATCAATTCTCATTTGCATGCTACACAAATATAATCACTACTATAATGTACTGATATTTCAATTTAAGTCGCATATTCATGCTTGACACATATCCATTTCTAATACTTTAATGATAATATTTTTATAATGGTAATATTTTATAATTTTTTATGTTAACAACTTTAATACATATTATTTTAATTTTGAGTCACATAATAACAATTATATATTTATTATATTTTTTAGAATTATTATAATTTTTCAACATGCATATATGACATATCATATCTTAAACGTATCAGCATATCGAATACGTCTCGTATCTAATACACATATCGTATTTGTGCTTCATTGATCACCACCATTGAATCTAAATATGTTAAATTGAAACCAAAAAAGGAAACAAAAAAGAAATAGCAAAAGAGTTATTTTATTTTATTTTGAATCCATCATTGTGGATCACTTAAATTGATATTCATATAAGAACAACGTTTGATGATAAAACGAAAGGCCTATTTACAATAGAAACTGCACATGCATGTAAGAGAGTCATAACACATTCCATTCGCAGATTTTCCATATCTTTTGATACATTCAGGTTTGCACACGAAGAAACCACAATCTGACCAGTAGAACTCTTGATAACACACTTCTGCTTCTACCATTTTCATTGCTCCTTCATTTTCTACATCACAAACACAATATTATTCAATACTCAACTTCATAATAATTAAACTCATTCACAACAAAAATTATTTTCAAAGATTATTGTAAGTACAAATTAATGAGTAGGTTGACTCGAAAAAACAAAACATACCAATTTCCATGGAAAGAACAAGCAGCAGGAACAAAATTGAAGTGATGAACTTCATGTTAAATGATCTTTGAGTAATGTTAAGTTGGTAACTCTTCACTTTAATTCTCCAAAATAATTCTTTGTTATGGGTTGGTATAATGTATTATGTGATATATATACTAATATTATCACACACATCTAATAAAAATAATCAATTTATATTTACTGACAATTTAAATTATAAACAAGGACAATCATCATCGATTTTGTTAAACTGATTTAGAATGAAAATCATTTTTTAATATTATTAGATTTTATCGCTTTGTAGGGTCTATCATATGTTATGTTGGGAATAGTCTAAGTGTGAGTCAAAGTCTCACATTGAATAAAATAGACAAAGTTAAACACTACATAAGAATAAAGACTCATAACACCATTGTCTTAAGGTTTTTGTGTAAAACTGGTGTCAAAGGTCTTATATGTGTAAAGACTAATGTCATATAACCATATAGAACCACAATCTCTCAATTACTATAAACATAATCCATATATAACCAAAACATATGAAAGAATATATAACCCAACAGTGGTATCAGAGCCGATGGTTCGGAGTGACTGACCACATAACCACCATAATCATAACAAAAAGGGGTCACTCATATACCTGAAGGGGAATATATCCATATGAAAAGGAAAAATCATTACCTTAAAATTTTAATGTAAAACTGGTGTCAAAGGTTTTATATGTGTAAAGACTAATATCATATAACCATATAGAACTACAATCTCTCAATGACTATAACTATAATCCATATATAACCAAAATATATGAAAGAATATATAACCCAACACGTTATTAGACCATGTACAAATCTGAATAATCAGAACCTTATGCGTATGTAAGAATGAGTTAAATTTGAACTTATTTTATAATAATTTTATTGAATTCTTTTTTTTTTAAATTAGTCTTAATTGTTCTAAATTAGTCTTAATTGTTCACTATTTTAATTGTTTTTCCCATTATTCATTAATACAAATCACAAATAAAAATAATATTTAGTTTAAGTAACCGAAGAAAATAAAACTAAAGTTACGTATGCTTATATTATGAAATGTTACGTATGCTTATATTATGAAATGTTTAGTTAGTAATTTGGTTTTTATATTTAAGTATTTTTATATTTTTATATTTTATTTTTATCTAATTGAGTCTTTATTTATTTTTTTAAAGACTTGATGAGTCCTTTCATTAAATTAATATTAATGTTGTTTGGAAGGTGACATATATCAAAATGTAAATTAAATTCTATTTTTGAATTTTTCATGTTTTTTTTTCTCTCCACTTCCGTCTACCATCACCTAAAGAAAGGTGAAGGAAAGTAGAGAAAGGTGGTAATGAAGGTGATGAAAAATATAAGGAGAAAAAAAAAAGACAAAAATTTCAAGATAAAAAATAATTTAAATTTTGACACGTGATAACCTTTAAATTATAATTTTTAAATTATAATGGTGTTAAAATCTCATTTTAACATAAGAACCACGTAAAGTTTTTTTAAGAAACATAGAAAACTATATTGAATATTATATATAATGATATAAGATGGTCCTATGTTAAACAAGGTCTTAGAAGAATAATTTCATAATACATTCAATATGTTTATTAATTGTCCTGCTAACTCATGTCCAAAAACATTGATTAAGGATAATTAATATGTCTTTAATTTTATAAAAGTATATAATTAATTGTAATATTAAATGAATATTGACCTAATCATCATAAAAACAATTTTATTTTATTTGTAGGACAAAAATGTCCACAAGTAATATACAACTCTAATTAATAATTTATTTTATGCACATCTATAAAAAATTAAAAAAATAATTAAATTATAAAATAACTATATGTTAATATTGCTAAAAATTAAAATGTAATTAAACATAAAAAAAATGAATTTGAAGGAGTGACAAAAGATATTATGAAGAAAGGGAAAAAATTTTCATATGAAAGTGCAATATTTTTATCATAGAAGAATTTGAAAAAGACTATAAATTTCAGAGAGATTTTTATTCTTTAAAAAAAATTAAAGACTGTACCTTTCAAATGTTTCAAGTTTTCACTGAGAGACTTCAAGATATATTTTTTCTTATATTGTAATAGAGACCTTAAAAATTTTAAAGTATTTATTTTATGTCAAAGATATTGTTTAAAAATTATAAATGACACTTTTGTTTTTTTATAAAATCTGTTATATAAATTTATATTATTTTAATTAATAAAATTAATTATTTTAACTTTTAATGTAAAAATAAGAAAATTAAATATCATAAATTATACCTTAATTAGACACTTATTAATCTTCTCCTTTGTTAATTGATTCACATAATATCTATACGTTGAAAATTGTGAGATTATTAGTGCGGTTCTTTTAACTTCTTCCACGATCTTATTTATTGTTTATTGTCAAATTTTGATGCATGGGAAATGGTAGGTTAAGGTAAGATGTTTCGGTTACACTTAATAATACATTTTTTATCGGATTAAATATAATTTTAATTTTTAAATTATTTTAAAAAATTTATTATTTTTATTAAACTAATTTTAACGATGGATTTTTAGAAAATATATTTGGGATGTCAATATTATTTTATAAGTAGACAAAAATAAATATCAAATATATAAAATATATTAAAATTATAAAAATATTTTTATTTATATACTAATTTATATATGTGAAAAAAAAAAACATTAAGTCTCCCATTACACACAAAGAAGTTTTACTATTCACTGAGAATGCAAACCCGACCAAATAAGTATATTGGCCCAATGGATATACCAACTCAAATAGGCCCATTGAATGCTATTGATTCCGATCAAGTCACGCAATATTCACAAAGATACTCCTTAGTTCGAATATCCATATATCCAAAATATGTGAATAAATCTCGAATATTTGATTATATAATTTCTAAAAAGGAACATGATCCTCATTATATATCGGTAAAACGGGTAAGTTGTTATGTTAACATATTCGTATTAACATAACTAGCGTAACACAGGCGCGATAGCGTATGTATGTATGAATTTTTAAATATACGTGATATTATATTAGTAGGTGATAATATTATAATGTTATTAAATTAATATATATATTAAAATTATATTTATTAAAAATAAAGTGAAATATATAAGAATAGATAAAAGAATAATCACATTGATAAATAAAGAAGAAGAGAAGAAATATAGACATCTGATTTTATAAACAAGTTTGTAAAAGTAACAGTTAACTTTTTAAAATTTAATAAATTATTATATTTAAAGGGTATAATCGGTATTTTGAAAAGTGGAGACAAAAAGAGGAATCCCTTTTATACATTGTTATAAATACAATAAATTGTTAATGTCATCTGATTTTGTATTTATTATCTTTTATTATCTTTTATTATCGCACATTTTTATGGTCTAAAAAATCCTATAAATAATCACAAATTTTCACTAAAGTATACATACATTTTCTCTTAAGCAATATTTAAAAACAATTAAATTTTTATTTACTTGAACATCAAAAAAATTTCTGCATATCTCAAATTTTTGAATAAAACAATACTTATTTTGTCTATATATACATTATAAAAGTTATGCAAAATATATTTTCATTCCTAAATTAAATTATATACATTCATTTCTCCACTTTATGAAAATAAAATAAAACATTATACTCAACAAATTACGTATGAAAGGTTTCTCACGTGAATAACATAGAAAATGTTTTACATAACTTAAGGACAAAATATTTTACATATTAAAAAAAATAAAAAATATATTTAACTCTTTTATTTTATTTAAGGCGTAAAATTAAAATTTGTTTTTATTTTTAAATTTTCATTCATTTAAGTCCTCAAATCTTAAAAACAAATGAATATAATTTTATCAATCTTTTATTTTATTTAAGGGTACTAAAATGCAAAAATTGAAATCTTTTTTTTTTAATTTTAATTTATTTTAGTCTTCAAATTCAAACTTTATAAATAAATAAACACAGTCTTCTTAATTTATATTTATTTATTTTTAAAATTTATAAATCAAACTGTACGGAAGTTTAAGATATCAACTAATACTGATTTTTCTTTAAAATTTAGCAACTAAAAACTATTTATTTAATAAAAACAACATACCGTTCTTTATCTCATTCCTTTCATTAATGTAATCACAAAAGAAAAAACCAGAAACTAACTCGTACAAGAATTAACTTTAAAACCCAATTTAGTTCCCAACAATTAAAACAATTTAAAATATAAAAAATGATTAATAGAAGTTTCGAATAACCATCAATATTTTCAAAGTAATTTTAAAAGAAGGTTTATTTATTATTTTTTTCGCAGAAGTTAGAAAATATTGTATTATAATAATGACTCAATAATGAAATAATAAAATATACTTGTAATGGTCATTCTCCCTCTTTCTAATAATCTTGTGATGCTATCTCAACAATATTCGATCTTTTCGATCAAGAGAAATATTGCATAATTAATATTTATTTATCTTACATTTAATTAATATAATAAATATATATGTAGAAATATTTTATTATTATAATGAGTCAATAATGCAATAATAAAATATACTTCTAATTAGATACGGCAAATGAATCTGTCTTTATAAATATTATTTGAACTCGTCTTTATTTTGACAGAAAATTTTCATATTAACTAGATACGGGTATAGTATGGGTAGTGTTAGATTTTTTCAATTAACTATGAAAATAGAAATGAATATATACATACTCGCCTCACTTTGTTCTCATATGTGTGTCAATACACATCCTATCCTCATCCCATTCCCTTTAAAATTATTATAAAATACTCATAGTTTGTTAAGTAACCTTATATATATATATATATATATATATATATATATATATATAATTTTCTTCCTTCTTCGTTCTAATTATTTCACTATAAAAAAATGTCTCATTAACAATTAATTATTGTTTACTAAAATAGTCACTATTAATAGTTACTAAAAAAAATTATAATTGGTTGTTAAATTAGTCACTAATTAATTAGAGACTTTATAAACCAATTTATTTGATAGCAAAAACCTTGATAATTAATATTTAGTGACCAATTTTTTTTAGCTAAATTTAAGAAATCAATTTAAAATTAATTATAATTTTTTATTCATAATAGTGACTATTTTAATAACTAATATTTTTTTAGTTTGTAAGTTAGTATTTAAATTGATTATTTTTTAGTGAAATATTTTCTTGTAATGTTTGGTTTGTCCCATATTTACAAAATCAACATATATCTCCAAGATATTCTCTTTCCTATCACAATCTTGATTATATTTTTTTTCTTTACGTGTAGTTAATTACTGAGTTTGGTTCTACTAAATTCAATTAAACCTTTTGACTTCGTGATTCCTTCAAATTCTTAATAGAATAGTATTAATAATAATGTCTCTTATGGCTCGTATTACTTTTGTTAATTCATTATTATTGTTATCTAGAATTGTACAAGTTAATATAGAAATCTTATGATCAACGCATTTGCGTTTACGTTTAATATATATATATATATATATATATATATATATATCTATATATATATATATATATATATATAAATATATTTATTTTTATTTATTTATTTCTAGCATGACTGTTATAACTTTATTTTGATTCTCTACTTAAAACCTCCGGCGACAAGCCTATTTATACTTGAGTCAACTTATTACTGATAATTATCTTCTTAATTTATAATTTAAATAGAATTTACTTACTTAAATTATCCATTAAACATATATTAAATTAATATATAATACAATATATATCATAATATATTTACATAAAATATAGTTTTTAGTTATTTTAACTTTTAAAGGTTAATTTTATATTTAATATCTGAATTTTCATGCAAAATTATATCTCGTTTATCTCCAAAACTTCGAAACACTCATATCTCCATATTTTGTTAATTACTTGTAATTTAGTAATAATAATTAATACAATTTATTAACTATAAAATATAACTAAGAATTTAATAACAATTAATACAATTCATTAATTACAAGACAATGTAATTAATGCGTGACATTAAAAGGTAAATTTAAGGACAAGTCAAAACCATACCTCAAATTACGAAACATGTATTTAAGACTAAATTCAAATCAATTTTCATTGGTATGCTACACAAATATAATCATGGTTTATGAGATTCACTGGTACTTCAAGTTAAGTACACATTTTTTTTTGCCACATATATTTATCTATGATACTTTAAAATATTTTAACAATATTAATTGATTAAGTATATAATTTATAAGACAATAATATTATATTTTTATAATAGTAATATTTTATAATTTTTTATATTAACAACTTTAATAAATATGATTTTAATTTTGAGTCACACAATAAGAATTATATATTTATTATATTTTTTAGAATTATTATACATTTTTCGACATGCATATATGACATATCATATCTTTTTATTTTAAAAATAAACGTATCGACGTATCGAATACATATCGTATCTAATACACATATCGTATTTGTGCTTCATTGACCACCACCATTATACCAACTTTTCTTTGTAGCATTTCAACATTTAAGTGTTTATAATAATATAACAATTCTGGTTTTGAATGTGGATAAAAGGATCATGTGTTACTGTTAAACATATTGTGATGACATGAAAAATTGTTTTTCGTCATGCAAATTTCATCTTATCTAACATGTGTTGAGAATCTAAATTGAGTCTAAACACATATAAAATGAAAAGTCATATAAAGATAAAAACTTATAAATTCATTGTCATAAGATTTTAAATTGAAAGTGATATCAATTTGTTATGTAGGTTAAACTCATCTCTGTTATTGTTTCTTTCTTGTTATTTCTCTCTAAAACTCATCATTGAATTGATATAGCCATACAATGTTGGCACATTTCATAAGATTTTACTTGATAAAATCTTCATTTAAATATGTTAAATTGAAACCAGAAAAGGAAACATAAAAGAAATAGCAAAAGAGTTATTTTATTTTATTTTGAATCCATCATTGTGGATCACTTAAAGTGATATTCATATAAGAACAAAGTTTGATGATAAAACGAAAGGCCTATTTACAAGGAAAACTGCAAATGCATGTAAGAGAGTCATCACACATTCCACTCGCAGATTTTCCATATTTTATGATACATTCAGGTTTACACACGAAGAAACTACAATCTGGCCAATAGAACTCTTGAAAACACATTTTTGCTTCTACCATTTTCATTGCTCGTTCATTTTCTACATCACTAACACAATATTATTCAATACTCAACTTCATAATAGTTAAACTCATTCACAACAAAAATTAATTTGAAAGATTAGTGTAAGTACAAATTAATGAGTAGGTTGAGTGGGAAAAACAAAGCATACCAATTTCCATGGAAAGAACAAGCAGTAAGAACAAAATTGAAGTGATGAACTTCATGTTAAATGATCTTTGAGTAATGTTAAGTTGGTAACTCTTCACTTTAATTCTCCAAAATAATTATTTGTTATGGGTTGGTATAATGTATTATGTGATATATATATACTAATATTATCACACATATCTAATAAAAATAATCAATTTATATTTACTCACAATTTAAATTATATAAACAAGGACAATCATCATTGATTTTATTAAACTGATTTAGAATGAAAATCATTTTTTAATCTTATTAGATTATATCGCTTTGTAGGGTCTATCATCTGTTATGTTGTGAATAGTCCAAGTGTGAGTCAAAGTCCCACATTGGATAAAATAGACAAAGTTAAACACTATATAAGAATAAAGACCCATAACACTATTGCCTTAAAGTTTTGGTGTAAAGCTGGTGGCAAAGGTCTTATATGTGTAAAGACTAATGTCATATTGCGTTACTTTTAGTGAGAGAATGCCACATGTCAGAGCAGTCTTTCTCGTGAGGGTTGCCATAAGGGGCGTTTCTTAGGTTCCCATTGTGGCCAGTGGTTCTCCGATGGAGAATGTGTTCGACTGCGTATTCGATCTATTGCATTTTTCCAGTAGTGTGGTTCGTGGAAGAGATGCAAGTTCACAGCGACGAATTGGTGAACGTGGTTGACACAGGGTCTGGCTGCGAGAATGGTTTGAACGAGTGCAGGCAATGTGCGTCACGAGTAGAGGTGGTTTCCGAAGGTCGCAGGATGTTAATGGCAGATTTGCGATGCTAATTTTGGCTCGTTCATGGACGTTGTGGTGCTTCACTATTCTCGACTTATGCAGGTTCACGAACTCGAGTATGGAGGAGCGATGGAGGCGATGGAGGCGCGTCGGAGGTGCGGGAGAGGGAGGCGTGAGGAAGAAGATGGTTCGGCGAGACGCGCGAAGAGGGAAAGGGAGGCGCGAAGAGGACGATGAAGTTCGCTGTCTTGGCGAGTGCAGTCCCGGCGTGGTGGTGGCTGCGTGACACGTGGAGAAGATGAAGTAGTCGCGAACTCCAATTTCGGCAGCAGGACGACGCGGAGGAAGCGAGGCGCAACGGAGACGGTGGTTATGTGAGTCATGGATGTTGGTTCGAGAATGCTGCAGCTTGGAGGCAGCATGGCGCGTCGGAGAAGACGGTGGCTGCAGTTCCGGCAAGCTACAACGGTGGTCAGAGGTGGCGGCTGCGGAGTGGGTTGGTGCGGAAGAGAGAGAAGGAGATTAGGGTTAAGGTTTTGGTTGTGTGAAGGAGAGAGACCGATGAGGTGTCATGTTTTGGTTGGTTATTTTAGTGAGTGGGAGATTGAGGACGTGGCTTATTTTCATTGGTTAATCTAGTAAGTGGAGGATTGCCACATCGCGAAATCTGGTGGACTAGAGTTTAAGTGACATTAGGGGTGCAACTCAGTAAAAAGAAGGGGTGTAGAGCAAAAATAGAAAGTCCAATTACAGAAGGGGTGTAAACCTGAAAATAGGGGGTGCAGTTAGCTCCAGAAATATTCTTTTTTCAGAAATAGATAATCCAATTGGAAAATGAGGGTGTAAACATGAAAATTGGGAGTGCATTTAGTACCTGAACTATTCCTCTCCAAAATTCTGATTTTGGAACTTAAAGTATGAATTAAAAGATTGACTATTTACACTCTTAAGGACTTAAATTAAATTACAATTGCATTATAATACTCAAGGATGTCCAATAATATAGTATGCCACTAAATACAATTTTTAAGCGAAAAAAATAATATTAAATCCCCAAAATTTAATTATTTAATGTGTGCAAAGGTTTGACTCATCATACCCTCCAGGCAGTTTGGAATCGGGCAGCGCCTGGCGGTACGTGTCCCCTGCCAGGCGATTTTACTGTAGCAGTATTGGTGTTCTTGATTCTGTGGGCATGATCTACAAGGCTTATGGTGATGCTTCAAAGGTGGGATTGCTGGTGTTCCTTGAGTTGTGGCTCGGAATAGCATCTCTTGAGTTGTGGCTCGGGATGACGGATGAACACGAGGAACTCTTGAGTTGTGGCTCGGGTTAGCGAGTGTTGCCGGTGTGAGTGTGCTGGTTGTGGCCAGTACGAACGGGTCCAGATAGATTGTCCTCCTCAATAGTTGACTAACGAGTTTGGTAGTCTTGGGACGTTGCGAACTATGTTCGTATTTGGGAACTTCACCTGGCGTTACGGTGTATGATGCGTAACATGGTTTCCTGCATGTGCTCTATCGGTTGTAGCCGATAGGTATGGCAGCAAGTCACCTCGAAGTAATCACTAGAAGATGTAGAATACGAATAACCTGGTTGTGGCCAGGTGGTATGAATTAAAAGGGATGGAATTCATTTGGATGAATGTGTTGCCTATATATAAATGTGTTGTATATGTGCATATATATTGGTGTATGTTTTATCTGTTAAACTTACCCTATCTGCTTGTGTTTGGCGATGATCGTGTACGTGGTAGATATGAGCAGATGATGTTGATGCAGGTGGTCCTGATGAGACTTAGCCACGGAGCGGGGATAGCTTGGGAGCTATAGATATATTTTATGTTTTGGAAATAAATTGTAAACTCTTATGAGAGGTTTTTGTATCATTTTCAGTTTATAGACTATGTTTTTTGGAATTTTATTTGGAAGTAATAAAGTTTTAAATTTCCCACGCTTTATGGGAAATGAAGTATTATTAATTGCGATGCAATTATTGTTTTATCTATTTTATTTAATTAAATCCGTAATATTCTGATGGGATGTTACAATAACCATATAGAATCACAATCTCACAATCTCTCAATGACTATAACCATAATCCATATATAATCAAAACATATGAAAGAATTGTTGGGAATAGTTTTGGTGTAAAACTGGTGTCAAAGATCTTATATGTGTAAAAAACTAATGTCATAAAAACCATATAAAACCCACACTCTCTCAATAACACTGATTATAACCATAAACCATAACATATGAAACATCAGAGTGACTGACCGCATAATCATAACCATAACAAAAAGGGGTCACCGAAGTGACATACACCTGAAGGGGGAATATATCCATATGAAAAGGAAAAAATCATTACCTTAAGGTGTTGGTGTAAAACTATCATTAAATTAATATTAATGTTGTTTGAAAAGTGACACATGTCAAAATGTAAATTAAATTCTATTTTAGAATTTTTCATGTTTTTTTTTTCTCTCTACTTTCGTCTACCATTACCTGAAGAAAGGTGAAGAAAAGTAAAGGAAGGTGGTAATGAAGGTGATGGAAAATATAAGGAGAAAAAAAAGACAAAAATTTCAAGATAAAAAATAATTTAGATTTTGACACGTAATAACTTTTAAATGATAATGGTGTTAATCTCAATTTAACATAAGAACCACATAAATTTTTTTTAAGAAACATAGAAAATCATATTGAATATTATATAAAATGATATAAGATGGTCGTATGTTAAACAAGGTCTTGAAGAAGTATTTCATAATACATTCAATGTGTTTATTAATTGTCCTACTAATCCGTGTCCAGAACACTAATTAAGGATAATTAATATGTCTTCAATTTTACAAAAATATATAGTAAATTGTAATATTAAATGAATCTTGACCTAATCATAATACAATATACAATACAAAAGTATATAGTAAATTAATATATAATACAATATATATCATAATATATTTACTTAAAATATAGTTTTTGGTTATTTAAACTTTTAAAGATTAATTTTATATTTAATATCTAAATTTTTATGAAAAATTATATCATATTATCTCCAAAACTTTGAAACACTCGTATCACTACAAGAAAATGTCTTATTAGTAACCAATTTTAGTGACTAAAAGTTGTTAGTCACTATAGTGACCAATTTAGATACAAATTTACAAAATTAAAATTTATTGGTTACTAAAATAGTCACTAATATAAATAAAAAATTATAATTGGTCACTAAATTTGTCACTAATTAATTAAAGAGCAATTTAGTAACTAAGTTATTTTGGT
>Ga0214542_1010262_pt1:2500-13798 | contig 13798 bp, 5 predicted proteins | sample CNSS1metaG_FD_160096 | JGI IMG/M metagenome (GOLD analysis project Ga0214542, IMG submission 160096) | Root nodule microbial communities from cowpea collected in UCLA plant growth center, Los Angeles, California, USA - CNSS1 | ecosystem: Host-associated > Plants > Roots > Nodule...
TTATGTGTTATTATTATTATATAAAATTAAGTATGTTAATATTTTATTCTATCATATAATATAATTAGAATCTATTGTATGTTTACGTATAACATGTTATGATCTATAACATATCTACGTATCACATAAACACTTTATCTAACTAGAAAAAGACTAAAAAGAATGGCAACATTCAAGTAGATTAGGCAAGTTTGCATACAATAAAACCATGTGACTTACTGTGTTTAGACAATAAGAAACAAGGTCAAATTTATTCGTGATATGAAACCTGCGTTTCGGATTCTTCATTTGGAGATATGAGAGGTCAAAAAGCAAAGTCAACTACAAATCCATGCTCACCCTAAGTCATAAAAAAGCGGATCCAAAACCTCCTTTCATCGTTTTTTCTACTCACTTGATACAAGACATAACGTTAAGGTAAAGACTAAGGTTGTATGAAATGATGACATACTGGAGTCATTCAGATGATTTTGGGCAATTTTGAAGGCGTGCGATGGAGTGAAGGTGTTGTATGAGATCAGTGAGGTAACAGGAAGATGATCCGTTGCATTCCACAGCAGTTCTTGCCATTTGTGACAGTTTGTGTGCTCTGTTTCTGATGGTCTCTGCTTCTTCCCCTACCATTATTCTTTTCAGTGCCTTCTCAAGCGCCTCACTGCCAACACTGTCCCCCACAATTCTAGCCCATTTTTTAACACCAACAGGGACCCCAATTTCAAGAATCTCCGTCACTAACTTCTCATTGTAGAACTGTTCAGCAGAAACGGGCCAAGTGACCATGGGCACCCCAGCGGACACAGCTTCCAGCGTTGAATTCCATCCACAGTGAGTCACAAAGGCTCCCACGGCTTGATGGTCCAGAATGAGAAGTTGAGGTGCCCATCCCCAAATAACCATTCCTCTTCCTTCTGTTCTTCTCTCAAACCCCTCCGGAACCCATTCCTTGTCACTTCTCCTCACAACCCATATGAATTCTTGTCCCGAATCCTCAAGTCCCCTCGCTATTTCTCTCAACTGATTCTCACTGAAGTTGGCTATGCTACCAAAACAAACATACACCACTGTGTTGCCTTTCTTCGAATCCAGCCACTTCAAAATCTCCCCTTCGTCAACCGAGGCTTCCTTCCCTCGCTTGCCTTTCTCTTGTTGTTGGTTGCAGAGAGAAAGCGGACCTATGAACCACGCTCTCCGTCCCCGTAGCTTTTCGAAATAATCAGCGTACTCCTGCTCCAGCTCGTAAAAGCTGTTAACAATAACCCCCAAGCTTGCGACCTCCGATTCCCTGATTGCCTTCAACAGTTCTGCGTATTTGGTTTCCCCATCAGTTTTAGCGTAATCGGGCAACATCATCCTTGTCATTTGGATGTTTCCGGGAAGATGAGGAATGACAAATAGATCAGAGTCAGAAGAAAGATTGTTGTGAGGCTGATAGAGTCGGACACATTCTGAAGCACACAAGGCGAAGACACCGGTGCCATAAAATACAAGCCTTGGGATATTGAATTTAGCTGCAGAGTGAGATGCCCAGGGGTAGAAAGCACTGGCAATAAGGCAGTGTGGTGAGTGTTGAAGAAGGAGGTGTTCCAATTGGGGTTGTAGCATGGTGGTTGCCTTGAAGAAAGCGGGTATGAAGTCTGGGGAGGGGACTGACTCTGTATTTTCGCATCCCTCAGGTAAGCCAACCTCTGCACAGGGGAATTTGATGCTGACGATTTCTATCTCCGAGTCGGAGTCTAAATCTGAGTTTTTTCCTATGGTCCCACGAATAGTAGGTACGTTGAGTGGAGTGGTGACTATAGTTGTCCTCACCCCTCTTCCACTGAATGCTCTTGCCATATCACCCATCGGTATCAAATGTCCTTGACCAGGGAAAGGAAGAAACATTACGTTTAGTTTCCCTTTCGCATCCATTTTCCCCTCGCTCACACTAACACACTGGATTTTATTTGCCCCTCAACCAAATCCTTCTAGCTTTCAATATAAAGCTAGTCCGTCTCTCGAGTTGTTTTCCAGCGGAGACTGTTTCCTTTTTTCGCCAATAACATGTTGTAAAACTACAACAGACGGATCACCGTGCATAATTGGTCATATAATAAAATACTGAACAGCAGCACTTGATCTCAATGGTCGAGAGCACTGCTCGTCTGTTTAAAATTTTAAATACAAAGCAGAATACGTAGTCCCTTGCGTCAGGGTGTTTGCAGACTTCGTAATCCCTTGCGTCATACCATGCCCTTTCAAACTAATATTCAAACAAGCGGTTTCAATCTTGTATTTGGACCAACATTTCGTCGTCATTTCCGTCCAAAAGGTTGGATGGATAACAAACGCTTAAACAGAGAATTTGTATAAAGAATTTTTCTTAATCTTGTATTAATCAGCGCTAAGTGCTGAGATGATAGAGACTCTGTCATATCATATTGGCACTTGTCTTTTCGACATTTCCAAGACTGTCTACCGATCCTTTAAACTTTTTACGTATTAAGTGCTGCTAATATATCATATATATATATGATAGACGCAGACGCATATAGGGATAGCACTGAGTCTACCAACTTTACTAATGATTAATATTCGTGGGAAAATGCCATTAATTGGATTGATTAAAGTTATATTTCATAAGATATTATTACGGATGTAATTTAATTAATTTTAACACCATCAAATGTAAACAGATTTTAACCCAAATATACATATGCCACCGGTGTGGAACTTAAGAGAGAGACGAATGTATCACAAATAAGTCCTATATAACATTTAAGTAAATGTTGTGATAATGTAAATTACTTGCCTGTGATAGTAAGCATCTCAATATTCACATACAGTAATGTTATCACATTTATCAAAATCAAATTTCTCCACAAAGTCAGATTTTGGCCGTAACCTGCTCCTTCATTTCATGCAATGCATCTTCAAAGAACTTGACAAGAAACTCGGGATCAGGAATGATGTCTTTGGCCACCTGCACTTGCATGTCTGCCCTTCCAGCATAGCTCACCATATTCAAAATCAGCGCCTGCATTACAAGCACCACCAACAATGATCGTAATATTACCTACAAGTATGCTCCGGAGTTTGAAGTACTCAAGTCTGTGAGGAAAAATAGAGATTAGGGGTCATACATGTGGCAAGGCAGAACTGTTTGCCCTTAAGAACGTTATAGGATTGCCTCCAATCATAATCTCCTCTTGTGGACCTACCACGTTTGAGATTGTAAAGGTGGTGTGACAGAGTATCCGGTAATTTAGAAGGCCAGCAAACTGCAACATAGAGATAAAACAGCATTGTGTTTGCGGAAGACCAACGATAGTTGAAATTTTCTACCTTACCACTTAAATAATCTGAAAACGAGGAAAAAGGAAGTGCACCTTTGGACCAAGGGTGGACATTACAAAATCCCCAATTTTGTATGAGAAACTGGCTTCCAGAGATCGTTTCTTTCTGTCAATCGTTGCCTTAGCTCTCTTCAAATATTCTAAAGGATCTGTAGAATTGCTTTTGTGGTAATATATTGGCAGCAGAATCATACCAAATTTGTTACCCCACCTCGCTCCTGAATTGCTTTTCATCAAATTGGACAATTCCTGATCAATAATAATAGTTCATTTTTATCCTACCTCAGTAAAGTTGAAGATCGAAAACAGGCGTACAAGGAAAGTAAATTTGGGCAAGGCAAGACTAGACCTGCAACCCTGGCTGCTTTCTTAAATTCACCATAGCTAATCCTGTTAGCTGAACACCGTCTCGCAGCCCTTACAGAAAAATATTATTCAATCAATTACGATCATGTGTGTGTTTGAGTGCACGCACGCCTTTTGTACATAATTATAAATATAAGCTTTGTTCAATAGAGAATACAACAGAATTTTACCGTTATGTGCTCGGGAGTCCAAGTATCTAGATATCCCACACGATATAACTGCAAATAGAACGTCATTTATGGTCTGCACAATAGCAAAAATTTACAATCACAAGAACGAAAAGTATTCATAGCTAGTAGTATATCTGTATGTTCATGTAATGAAAGCACTTAAAGTAAACAATTCACGGAGCAGGGAAAATGATTTTCTATTCCATGGAATGAAGAATAGTATGAAACTGCATAAACCTAGCTATGCAACACAAGAATAAACAGGTTTCCAAAACAGAGGCACAAGTAACAAAGAGAAAGGAATCAAAGAGAGAAGAAATAGCAACAGACAAAAAATTCCCCCTCTCACTAAACGGTTATTGCCTTTATATTATACTAACGAATACCCCACTCAAAATCCTTCAACCTTGTGTGTACTCTCTCGGATCGTGCACCTTTGCCTCTCATCATGCTTTCTGTGCTTCTCACCACGTGTCCATCCGTGAATATTCCCTCTGACCCCACACGCGAGTCAACCTCCTTGGCTTTTGTATCCATTTTCCTTACAGTTCACAAGAACGAAGAGTATTCATAGATACTAGTATATCTGCAAAAATTAACTATCCATTCGGTTTGGATCTAAAAGATGTCAATTGGAATCTCCTACGTTCATGTTAATCGGAGGTTCTAGTCTTAGAAATTTCCTCTATTTACATTCTGTACTAGCAATTTTGTTGCATAAATTTAAGGTTATTCAAACTAAGATACATTTATAAATCTTCAAATCACCGGGCGGCTCAACACTTGCTCTAGAAAAAACTGATGTGAAAATCCTTCAAAAACTAAGCTCCTTAACATCTTATGTATCTCTTTCCTTAATCACCTTCTACAACTAATTACCTATGTTACTCAGTGCTTGTTATCTTTTCTAGGTCATTACCTACTCTTTTTATAACCAAAAATACTCTATTGTGCTTATAATTTTCATGCTAAAATTAAGATTCATGTCCCTAATTTTCTATTTTGTATCTATCGTTTATTCTACTATTTGATGATTATTTAATCCTACTTACTCATATTAAGATTTGTTTTATTAATCGGCAGATTTGTAGTTTATTCTAAACTACGTATTTATTTCCATTTAATTGTAATAATACTACAAATATACTCTCATTTATTTGTTAATATTAGTGTTATTATATTCTTAACTAGTCTTATGTGATAAGTCTTATTCTAAGTAAATTGAAATCCAACCTATCATTAGAATATTTCCAGTTCTTGAGAGATAAGACTTATGGAGGAAAAAGACTTATCTTAAGGATAGATATGGATCCAACATATCGCCATAAAAATATAACACTCATGAATAACTTATAAGTTCATTTCCACCACATCTTTTTTATGGAAGACATTCTCAGGATAGTATATCATATGAAAGAAACTACACTAGCCGCCTAACATTAGCGAGGATTTGGGGTTTGACCATATCAGGAAGAAATATTAATAATTGACGTTTCTAAACTTTACATATGTTCCCTCTAACCTGAAAACTGATAAACTGACCTCGAGTTTTTTTTAATATTTGTTTTTTGTCAAGAAAAGGTGGTTGTGGAAACGTGGGATCATTAAACATGTAATAAAAAATCCAACAACTTTTTCACCACTTAGTCGTTAAGCCAATCATTATATATTATGGTATGGAACGGTCGGTAAAAATGTGAGATTGGTCAATAATATAAAATTGCATGATGTTTTAATATTGTTTTCGTGAAGAAATTCCAGTTATAGAAAAGTACGAGTTGTCAATTTTGGATGCCTAAAATGAGGAGGGTGAGGAATAATAATTTGATTTAGTATATAGTAATAAAAATAAAAGAAGAAAAAAGAGAGGGATAGGGGAGATGAAAATTTACCGCATTAACGGCAGTCTTGACGGTCTTCATGTCTTGAAGAGAGAAAGTGGCAGTAGCAATTTTGCGGGGCCAGAGCTCAACGCCGGCGCCACCGGTGATGGAGGATTTGGGGTCACGGACCCAGAAACATCTGAGGATAAAGTCGAGGACAAATAGGAAAGAAAACCAGAGACTGACGAGGAGATTATAGAAATTGAAGGGAGGGTTAGACGTATTTGAACGGGTAGACGGAGAAGAAGCGATGGCAGGGAGAGCTTGGGGATCGTTGAGTTTCCTGCAGCTGGCGAGGAACATGGACATCAAGGAAATGCCATCACCAAGGGCGTGATGGATTCGGAAAATAAGGCAGTTGTGGGCCATGAGCAGATGGATTTCCCAGAGGGGCTTATCCATGCTAAGCCCATCGCAGTCTATGGATAGTTCAGCAAGGTAACCGTTGATGGCCCGTTCATCCCCTTCCTCGCCCAGCGCCTCCTCGATTACGCGGAAGTGCCGATCAATCTCCACTTCGGTGGCCCGCCAGTGCTCCACTCCTCTTTCGTCTCTCACCATCAGGCTGCTGAAGCGTGGGTGTTGCAGCATGGTTGACTTCCGCACTTCCGATTTCACTAACTCCACGTCGATTGGGTTCTTCAGCCCTATCACGCAGTGGATTACTTGCTTCGTTTCTTCCTGCAGGAACAGCCTCCCCGCCGGGGTTAGAGCCTCGTCCCCACTCTCACCCATCCTCGTTCACACCCTCTCTCTCTCTCTCTCTTTATTCTACTGTCATCACTATCACTGCTCTATTCATTTTTCTTCCTTCCATTTTTCACATTCATATCGCTAACTATTCTTTCTTTCCATTCTCGTGCAGATCATCCACGTGCTTCCCCTCACCAAATCTAGAAACACATTTTTAAAGATCTTTAGTAGTAGTAAGTTTTAAAATTTTTTAAAATGACCATCATTTATCTTTTATTAATTATTAGTTTCTAACAAGATTTTATTCTATTAAAAATAAATTAAAAGACGTATTTATGTGGTGAGGGATTATGATAAGGAAAGTTTCTAATGAGAATAAAAAACAATTGTCCTTAAACAATAGTGTTAATTTTAAAATGATTGTTGGTCACAGTTGGAAATAAGTAAGTGGAGAGAGAGAGTTACGTATCGAAGAAGCGGTGTAATTTAATACGGAGGCGGCTGCTGCTACCTAATTATGTCACCGCTCCTATTGGGCCTAATTCAATAGCCATGTCTTTTAAACCAATGTATATTTTTAGTTATTAAAATAATAATATATAGATTTTGACCATTTCTAATATTTATCAACGAAATTCAAAAATTGTTTTCTAAATATTTTCATTATTTGCAATACTTAAATACAAAACATTATTTAAATAACTTATATATTCGGTTTGATTTGATACGTATGTAAGTATAAGGAACAGGGTGTTAATTGTTTATATTTATTAGAAACATAAGTGACTGGTTAAATTGGGTTTATTATTTTATTTAGCAATTTAATTATATATAACAAGTTTAATTGAATTGAATAATTAAAATACATTGTTATATTTTTAATTTTAAATAGAAAATACCCTGTAATTAAAATATATACTATTTTTTAAATATATTTATAAAGTAATAATAATAGTTTAGATATAAATATAAAAAATAGCTTTTCAAAATACTAAAATGTAAATGGAAAGCATACTAAACTTTGGTTAGATAGACAATATAGTAAAACACTGTCTTAAACTTTGAAAAATAATTATGTTTTGCGTAAATATCGAAGTCAATTATACCTAAGTTCATATACAGTGATCAACTATATGATATCTAATTTTATCAAGTAGTGTAATTTTCAACCTTGAAAATTTATATGAAATCTTATTATTCTTGATGGGTTACTTTTAGGATTTTTTAGGATATTCAGCAGAAATATAAAACATGAATATCATATAAGGATTCTTATTATTTTTTAATCTACAAATTTAAAGTAAGAAATTTTGTGGGTCTTTTACTCCTATATGTTATTTAATTTTATCATTTTTATTTGATATTAAAATTTAGACTCACATTTTTTTTAAAATATGATTTACAAGTATGTCATGCATATTATTCAAGTTATGTGATTGGCGGTTTGGAAATCTATAATTGATATTAACTTAAGTTTTGTTGGGATTTTGTGATTTATCCTATAAATTTTTACTTTGAATATTTGAGGATGAGAATGCTTCATGAGTAGGTCTACAGTTTGTTTCTTTTTTATCAGCAAATAATTATATATATAAATTAATATAAAATATTACATAAAACGTGGGACAAGTCAAGGTAGTGAGTCTGCAGATCCACATAAGCCCGTAGCCCATGCGGAGAGTCCGCAAACCCACATAAAAAAGCTTACAGTTGTGTATATTAATTACTTTTCTTTATGGACCTTGTATTAACGTTTTAAATTCTTGTATAACCGTAAAAGACAAGTATTATGTATTTATTAGTGTGCTAAAATTTAAAGAAAGAATACAATGTGTATGTCATAATATGAATATGAATATGATGAGAATGTTGAATTATCAATTTATCATCTAACTCCCCAAAATGTTTACTTTTTGTGAACTTCTTAAAGTTTTCCAAATTTTAAACATTAAAATTTTATCATAAAAATAAATAAATAAATAAATAAACAGCAGACCAATCCGCGGGCTCACGGGCCAAGTGCAAAGCAAACCAGTAATTGCAGTCGATATAAATTGTATGGGACATGACAAGTCAACCCACGATGTACGGATCTTATGCAGACAGAATCTAAACAGGCCGAACTGGACCGCATTGTCATTCTTAATCTTAAATCATCATGAAGAAAAACATTATTAACATAAAGATGTTATTAAAACAATGTTTTATTATTGCAACTCATACAATAAACCCAACAATATTAAGTTTTGTCACCAACGAAAAGGTTTAAAACTAATTTAAACCCTCTTTTTGGGTGGCCTTTACAAAATCAACTGTGTTTTAAATCTTTCAATTGTACCATCAAAATTATGCTTGATTTTGTAAATCTTTTTGCATCAAATTGAGTACTTTTTTTAGAGAAGATTCACCACGGACCAAGTTTGATTTTGTTTAAGAGCTAGAAAATCCTTACTCATGACTTCTTTCTTATCATTAGTGGATCTTGTTATATTGACAGCAGGGTCATCATGACCCTCCCAAAATTTTTATATTTATATAATTTCAATTTTTTAAAATAATATATTTTACACATTTGATGTTTTTGAATTTTTTTAAATATTTATATCTACATATAAAAAAAAAATTGTGTCTATATTTATTTTCCAATTTTACATTTTAAATATTTTTTTTAAATTGAAATAATTATTTATTAATCTTTTAAGTAACGATTTATTTAATTTAATTTTTTATTTGACTATTTTATTAACTTGATCATAATAAGTAAAAAGTAATTACTGTAAAATTAAAAAAATTATTTATATTTATAAGAATGACAATACTAATAATTTTATTATTTTATGATCATTAAAAAATATATATAATATTTTTATTAGTTTATATAGAAATTATTTTGGATTTAATTATTTTTTTAATGTATTTTTTAAATACACATGATATTATATTAAAAAATATAATTAAAATTAATATATAAAATAAATTTATATTCATTAAAAACAAAGTTAAATAAATAAAAAAAGTGAAAAAATAAATGTTGATGAACAGGAAAAATATGAGAGAAAATAAATAATTTTATAAAAATATATAAAAATAACAATTAATTTTTAAATATTTAATAAATAATTTATAATCTTTATTTATTAATGTTTATTTTTTCGTCTTTTTAAAATAATTTAACATGTAACTGTTATTCTACCGTTTGTTTCTCTCTGCAACAACATCATTTCATTACTGTTAGTTTCATGAAGTTGTCTTACCTTGTTTATTGGCTTTGCTTTCACACTCACTTTGTTGATGCTATTTATCTTTATTGGACAAAACAAAAAAGGTATTTTCCATTATTCCTTTTCATTTATGATTATCTCTATTAAATCTTTATTGAATGTCCAATTATCCAATTTATGATTATTCACTTTTCATGTTTTTTTATTGTTTCAATTTTTTTTCCTATCCTTTTTCAATTCATTATGGTGGAAAAGTAATCAACCAAGATATTCTGGGCAAGTTTGGGAAAATTCCTCTGTCGCAGTGGGAATGATGACAACTTACTTAATAACCAAATATTCATATATGTTCTTTATTCATTAAAGAGCGTCCTGCGAATCAACCATAGTATAATCTTCCAACTGCATCTTAAGTAACAGCTGTATACGGGTCCTAGACATCAATCTTTATTTGACATCCCAATTAAAGAAATGGTTAAGGATGTAAATGTATGATACTTTCATTTACTATTTTTTTTCATTGACTCCATCACATATAGCTCATTAACCCAAATCTTGATCAAATATATTAAATATTAGTTCATATGCAATCTTACGAATTAGTAATTTACTGTTTTCTTATTCAACCAATCTATGTAGTATACCCATCATAAATTGTCATTTATTATTCTTAATATTATACATATAGCTACATAAAAAAAGCGAACACACAAACGCGGAAGCGCATGTGTTTTCGCTAGTAATATATAAAGGGGATTCCCTTTTTGTGTCCATATTTCAAAATACCAATTTTATCCTTTAAATATAATAATTTTTAAATTTTTTAAAAATTGACCGTTACTTTTACAATCTTTTTATAAATTCGGCTATTTTTGCTTCTTCTTCTATTCTTCTTTATTTATTAATAATTATTCTTTCATCTGTTCTAATATATTTTATTTTATTTTTAATAAATATAATTTTAGTTTATATAACAACTTACTAATATTACAATATTATCACCTACTAATATAATATTACGCATATTTAAACAATATATACACACAGGCGTGATAGCGCCTTATGCTAGTTATTCTGTAAAGATAAAACAATTATGAAACGTGAAAGAAAATAATATTTATATACAGTTATATATCTATTGATATTAGGGATGGCAACGGGGCGGGCGGACACGAGTTTCGCTATCTCATATCCATTCCCGTAAAAAAAATTCATCCCCATCCCCATATCCAAACCTAACGGGTATTAAATTTTTGACTCATCCCCATCCCCACCTCCACCGGGTAATGGATATAATCTCGTACCCATACTCATACCCATTTTCTTACTATTTCAATATTAATTTTAATTAATTTTTATAAAATAATAAAATTTTTATGATAAAGGAATCATAATATCAAATACTTTAAAATAAATAAATTATAATTGTTTACATTTTATATAATAATACCAAATAAAATTTCATGAGAACTAAAACAATTATTAAATTTGCAAATATTAATTAAACATAATTGATAAAATTTAAAAATATTTTTTAAAAAATATAAAAGAAAAACAAATATTCAAATTAAAATATATTTTAAATGTTTGTTTACTTCAATCTTTTAAATTCTAATAAATCTTTTTTTTT